>Ga0213831_1000105_pt1 | contig 132122 bp, 94 predicted proteins | sample SWATP12_FD_163421 | JGI IMG/M metagenome (GOLD analysis project Ga0213831, IMG submission 163421) | Coastal seawater microbial communities from Marineland, Florida, United States - SWA TP1 #2 | ecosystem: Environmental > Aquatic > Marine > Coastal | place: USA: Florida | collected 2016-08-06 | reverse complement strand
CACCAGAGCTGCGATAATCGCCCAAAACTTATTTGATGTAGAACGACTATACCTGCACAAGTTTCGATTATTCTCGCAGCTCTGGTGAAGTTCTGAATTGACTAATTCTTTATGCAGATTGGTATTAATACAAGGTTAACTTGAACTTCCATTAAAAAACTCCACGACAAACGAGGTAAATTGCCTTAATCGAGCAGTTACCCTGGTTGAAGTTGGATAGATCAAGTAGATATCCATCCCCGCTTTTCTATCAGCTTCCAGAACAGGTTGAAGCCTGTTTTGTCTTATTTCTTCTTCAACATAGTATTCGGGCAATCTGACAAAGCCTTCTCCATGCATAGCTAACTGCTTAAGTAAAAAATTGTCGTTACTGGCTATGTTACTTTCGACTTTTATATCTGCATTCTTGAAAGGCCAAATTGCATTTTCACTTGCTGTCAGACACTTATGCTTTTCTAGTTCAAAAGGTGAGGTGGGCATTTGGTGGTTATCCAAGTATTCCGGACTAGCTGCAACCACATGCTGATAGCTTAATAGTTTTCTGGCGATCATACCTTGCGGAGGGGGTTGTTGAGTGGCGCGAAATGCCATGTCAAAATGTGTCTGATTTAAATCAAAACGGGTATAACTGGTGTTAATTTCAAACTGCACGTCAGGGTGATGCTGACGAAAAGCAGGAATGATTTTCGATAGGTATTTCTCGGAAAATAATTTGGGCGCCGTGACTCGAATGACACCATCTAACTTCTGCAAACTCTGTTCAAAGTTTTTAAGTAAAAACTGTATCTCTAGGCAGCTTTCCAGCGCTTTTTCGCCCTCAGAGGTTAAACGCACGCTTCGTGTGGTTCTGACCAGAAGCGGTGTGGCATATTCCTCTTCCAGTTTTTTTACTTGCTCTGACAGATGACCCTTAGAAATACCCAGGTTTTCAGCCGCTTTGGCGAAACTCAAATTCTTGGCAACTTCCGTAAAAAGCAATAGTCGCTCCATTCTTTTGTGTTGCATATGTTTATTGTTCACTTTAATGAATTATGCATTTGATACTGGGTTATTAGAAAATAAAAGTAAATAGGATAGGCTCTTTTTACGAATTTCAGGCAGGGTGATTTTCTAGGCACTGAGATATCTATTGGGGTGAAACCATGTTGACATTAGATAAAGCCATAAAACTACAAACTCTGGCTCTCGAAAACATCGAAATAAAATCGGTGCAAATAGCGGTTGCAGTGACTGATGCTCATGGAGGTTTTTACCAATCCGCATTAATATTTTAGTCATTCAGCGAATTAAAAGGCTTAGAGGCAATGCATTGATTGCAAAGATTGCTTGTTCTCGGCAACCGCGTCCTGCGTTGCTCTAATTTCCCACTTTCATGTGGGAACCTTGTTAAAATCAAAATAGACAATAAGCTCCTGCATCGTCCCCTTACCCCACATCCTTGCGGGGCAACGCAGCATATGAGCCTATTTAACTCACCCTCAGCGAGCTTGTCATGTGCACGATAACATCGCAAAACTTGATTGAGGTGCGACTGTATAGATGCAGAAGGAAGAGCGACTCACGCCTATATGAACATAGGTGTTAGAGTTAAGTATGGATGCCAGAGCCGAGAAGACCAAGCCGAGAATAACTATACCTGCTCAAGTTTTTCTTGCTCTCCTACTTCTGATACAAGACTTAAATTCCTTGAAGTTTATTGCTTTCTTTACAAATAGTTCAGAGCGTAACGTCAAGCTACTCACTTAATAAAAGCATTAAAGTATCGGCTTGATCGGTGTTATGTTCTCAACTACATCTAGTCTAAGAAGGAACCTTTCTGGTCAATCGCACAACTAGCGGCAACAGAAGGCTTGTTTTTATTGTTTGTTAACCAACACTGATCGAACACCGAGCAGTAACATATGTCAATACTGATATCTTGTTGAGCATTTCTAAAATCTTCAGCGAAATTTTCGTCCTCTGTGACAATGGCATCAATGGTCTTAAGAGTGGGCAATACACGACTGCTGATATGTTCTGATGAGAATGCGCGATTCTCATGGCCTAATAATATAGACAACTCATCCCAATCTTTTACGGCTTTTGATTTATAGGTTACTTTGGCGCTCTTGATCAAAGCAGGACCTGTCCCGACATTGGTTACGCGATATACGAGTTTTTTCTGCGTCGAGCTATAAATTGAGTGGATTTCAACTTTCGGCCATACAGACGCTCTGGCAAATGCACGGTCTAAATAGGCAGAATAAACGCCGACTACAAGCGCAACTAAACTAACAAGTAATGCAGAAACACCGATTAACATTTCGGCTTTTTTGTACCAAGGAGTCTTATCCATTATTTTTATTCCGTGGGAGGCTTTAAAGCTGACGAAACATGATATTGCAGAATGAAGCTCCAGTCGATCAGGAAAATTTAATTTGATAACAACTCAATAAACAGCTAGAACTCTGCCAAATTTTAAAACAGTAACAATCTACTCTTGCCTGTTAGCCGGATTATCATATAAACTGTTTTTATATACAGTATTTAATTTGATAACCGATATCAGGCATGCTCAGAGAACGAAAGATCATTCACATCGATATGGACTGTTATTACGCGCAAGTTGAAATGCGTGATAACCCTGATCTTGTAGATAAACCCATTGCCGTAGGTGGTGACTCTGAGCGTGGCGTGTTGTGTACCTGTAACTATGTGGCTCGCAAATTTGGTGTGCGTTCCGCCATGTCATCTCGCAAAGCCAAACAGATTTGCCCAGACTTATTGATATTGCCTGGCCGGATGCAGGTATACAAAGACATATCTCAACAGATTAGGCAGATCTTTTCTCAATATACCGACTTAATTGAACCTCTTTCCTTAGACGAAGCTTATTTGGATGTGTCTGACAGTCGCTTGTTTAATGGTAGTGCGACATTAATAGCGGAGGATATTCGAAGACAAATATTTCAAGTAACAGGGCTGACTTCATCGGCAGGTGTGTCGGTAAATAAGTTCATTGCTAAAGTGGCTTCCGATGTAAATAAACCTAATGGAATTTGTGTTGTCCCTCCTGAAAAAACCATTGAATTTATTCACGGCTTACCAGTAAAAGCCATCCCAGGTGTTGGTAAGGTAATGCAGCAAAAACTAAAAGAGTTTGGGGTCGAAAACTGTGTGGACCTTATGCCATTTAGCTTGCAGCAGCTGGAAGACAGATTTGGTAAAATGGGGGGGAGTTTATATCGACGGGTCAGAGGTGTAGATGAACGGGAAGTGAGTAACCATCGAGAAGCCAAATCGGTGAGTGTTGAAACTACCTTTTCTAAGGACGTTGGCATTGAAGAGATTGATGATGATGTTCTGAATCCATTAGTGGAGCGATTAGCCAAGCGGCTGGAAAAGAGTGGACATCATATTAATAAGATCCAGGTAAAACTCAAATTTGCTGACTTTGAACTTAGAAGCAAAGAGCGGCAGTATCATCAAGTGGATGTCTCTTTATTCAAGCAAATGCTGTCGGAGCTCGCTCAGATGCGGCCTGAAACAAAGATTCGATTGGTTGGTGTGGGTGTAGGTTTTGGCAAAAAGCCTGTACAACAACTGACCTTGTTTGATGTAGCTAGTTGATCAATCGACTTGCAAAATTTATAACAACCCCAATACTGTTTGCCAGCAAAATCAAATAACAATAAAACCAAAGAGAGTTTTACATGTCTTACCCTACTCCTATCGTTATTTCAGACGTAAATAATGCTTTATCGGACGGTAACTGGGATGCCGTTATCGTTGTTGGCGAGTCTTTTGATTCAAACTTGCCTGAACCCTTGTCTTCAGTTGTGTCGGCTCAATCTGAGTTTGATCAACGAATTGGTAAATCAATAGTTAGCTTTGTTTCAGAATCTGTTGCGCAAAAACGTGTTGTTCTGGCTCCTACTGGCCAACTTAACCGTTATTACGACGATGTTCGTCGTTTTTATGATGCAGCAAAAAGCGCAGCGGCAGAAGTTGTCAAAATGGGCGCAGTCAAACCCTTACTTTTGGTATTAGAAAACGATAATCCAGCTTTTGAAAATGCCGCTATGGTGAGCTATTTGGGATTTAGCCAAGCATTATGGCAGCCACTAGAAGCCAGAGAAGCTCTAGGTGAAGCGATTGAACCTGTATCCATGGTTGGATTGGTATCAAACAAAGTTGATGCCGCTAGAGCCTCCGCGATTGAAAGTGGAAAATATGCCGCCCGTGACTTATGTGGTACAGAGCCTGAGCGCATGGCACCGCCAAGGTTTGCAGAATACTGCGAACAGAGTTTTGCTGGCACAGATGTAAAAGTTTCCGTTATCGATGATATGAAAACTTTGGAAAACGATTTTCCTCTGTTATGGGCTGTAGCCCGCGCCTCCATTGAAGTTGAACGTCATCAGCCGCGTGTAATCCGTTTAGAATATACGCCTAAAGGTGATATCAATCAGACCTTGATGTTAGTCGGTAAAGGCATCGTTTATGATACCGGTGGTGCAGATCTTAAAACTGGCGGTCACATGGCGGGTATGAGCCGCGATAAAGGTGGTGCTGCGGCAGTTGCTGGCTTCATGAAGTCTGTAGCGGAGCTCGCACCGCTTGGCGTAAAAGTGGTGGCTGAAATCGCAGCGGTGAGAAACAGCATCGGCGCAGAAGCGTTTGTAACGGATGAAATCATTACCGGGCATTCTGGTATTCGTGTTCGTATTGGTAATACTGATGCGGAAGGCCGTTTGGTGATGGCTGATTTATTGTCTCGTTTACGTGAAGAAGCGTTGGATGAAGTGAACCCTGTACTGTTTACTGTTGCAACACTAACGGGGCATGCGGCTCGTGCTGTCGGGCCATATACTGCACTGGTTGAAAATGGCGTGTCTCACAAAGCCGGCATAGGTGCAAACATAGTTGAACAAGGTGACTTAGTAGGTGACCCTTGTGAAACGTCTCGTTCACGTCGTGAAGATTATGATTTTGTTCAGCCGCGTACTAAAGCTGATGACTTGTTGTCCTCGAACTCGGCGCCTTCTGCAATAACAGCACGTGGTCACCAGTTCCCAATGGCATTTATGTCTCTGGTATCTGGGTTAGATCAACACGATGTTAATTCTGAGCAACCTATCCCGTATTTGCACGTCGATATCGCTGGCAGTGGTGTAGAAGGTGGAGACTGGCAACACGGCAAACCTTCGGCAGCGCCGGTAGCCGCTTTATTCTCTGCTTTCATCAAGTAGCTAGTTTAGCTGAACTTCAAAAACCCGGCATTGTCGGGTTTTTTATTGCCTGTTTATTGTGAATTGTTTTACTTCACTCTAAATCGCAAAAAATGATTGGTACAGGTTTTATAAAGGTAATTAGACTTCCATAAAAGTATTGTTGAGTTATAGTTTGATGTGAATGCCATTAATGCTTGATATTATTATCTAAATTGAGCCTGCAATTGAGGATTTCGAATGAAGTTACTTTTGATTATTTGTGCCCTGCTGTTAAGCCAATCTGGCTTAGCTTACGATAGATTTGCAAATGTTAAAATTGAGTCTCAGTGGGTGGCTGGTGACGTTCACATTTTATATGGTTCCGGTGGAAACATAGGTTCATTAACTGGGCCAGACGGTATATTAATCATCGATGATCAATTTGAGCCGCTGGCGCATAAGATTGAAAAAAGTCTGGCTGCTCTCAGGCAAGATGATGTCGATAAAGTCAAATATGTCGTAAATACCCATTACCATGGTGATCATACTGGCGGTAATATTTATTTCGCAAAGTCTGCAAGTATTTTGGCACATGAAAATGTGCGGGCAAGACTTGCAAAAAAGCCAGTTAAGTCAGGACTTCCGGTTATCACATATCAAAAAGGCATTAAGATGTTTTTGAATGGGGAAACTGTTCACGTGAAACATTTGTCTGCGGGACACACAGATGGTGATTCCGTGGTGTATTTTGAAAAGGCGAATGTTTGGCACTTAGGTGATCTGTTTTTTGAAAGCCGCTTTCCGTATATCGATATGAAAAGTGGCGGTACATTTCAAGGTTATCGCAACAATATCGAGAAGTTACTATCTATGATAGATGACAGCGCGAAAATCATCCCAGGTCACGGCAAATTGACGGATAAAACGAGTCTACAGAGTGTGTTACACATGATGGATGCAACAGCGAAATTGGTCAAAAAGATGAAGGACTCAGGTTTGTCCGAGCAGCAGGTTGTTACTGCAGGGTTAGGTGACAAGTGGAAAGCTTGGCATTGGCGCTTTATCACGGAAGAGCGCTGGATTAAGACACTGTACGCGAGTTTGTAATTTACCTAAAGATAAATGGCATTGTCGTCAGTCTTTTATACACTTAATTACAACGACATGATGTCGTATCATGGAAAAATCGTTTTTGGAATTTATTAATGCGTCTTCAACAAAAAGCCCTGTTGGTTACATTACCATTGATATTGGTGCCAACCATTATTCTGGGCTTATTGTCATTTCATTATACTAAAGACGCGCAAATACAAATTGAAAACGCCAAGTTGCAGGCCGACGTTACGTTTCGTGCCAATGCTATGGTCAATTATGTTACCAATGCGAGGTCGGCCTTACAGTATTTGTCCAACAATAATGATATTCGTTTATTACAGAATCAGCTCGCGCGTGGGCTGCCCTATACTCTGGCCAAAGAGTTCATTTTAGAAAGTTTCGAAGCTTTTGCGGCGTCATATTCAGATAGCCAGTCTATTGTTATTTATGATGGTGATTATTCTCCTCTTTTCGGCTATATCAGCCCATCATTAAAAGACGAAATTCTCACCTTAGAACCGATTGAGTCTGGTAGCCAATGGAAGATAAAGGTTGCCAAAAAGACCGATGTTCCGGTTGTGGAAATTCAATTGCCACTGATGATCACCGATGAATTTGGTAGTACCTCTACTTGGGCTTATATTCAATTGATTTTAAGCCCCAATTGGTCGGAATTGTTAGAGCTTGATGTAAAACAAAATGGTGAAGAACTCGCCAATACTTTTATGATCAGTGACATGAATGGAAGGTTGTTGTTCACCTATCCAGATAATGATATCGGTACTCTATTACCTGGGTTACTGTTTGAGCGGTTGCTGCAAGCAGCCAAAAGGTTAGAGTCATCTGATGTCAATGATGGCAGCCAGAAAATTTATTTTACCGGCAAAACTCTGCAAGATGAGTATTTATTGTTGTTCGGTGTAAATGAAACTCAGGTATTGCAGCAAGAAGCGAATATCACCTGGTTAACGGCACTCATTGTTTTAGTATCTGTGGTGATTGCTCCAGCTTTGCTGTTTTACAGTTTCAGCCGATTAGTTATTCAACCGATAGAAAAGCTGGCCAGCGCTAAACAGCAAGTCGCGCAAGGCAAGCTTGACGTAAAACTGGAAATTCCTGCTAAAGACGAATTAGGCGAGTTATTTGCAGCTTTTAACGTGATGGTTCGCCAGTTAGTTGTTTATAGAGAGAATGAAAGGGAAAGTCGATTACGATTAGAATATAAAGTAAAAGAACGGACCGAAGAGCTTGAGGCAACGAATTCTGAGTTAGCCAACACCAATCAGGCACTAGAAGCGGCCAAACAAATTTCTGAAGAAGCCAATAAACTGAAAAGTGCTTTTGTCGCCAACATAAGCCACGAAATTAGAACACCCTTGACGGCAATTCTTGGTTTTACTGAGCAAGTCATCGCTGACATGCCGAGTTCTCGTTACCAACTGGATTTGTTGGGGCGAGTACTGAACTCCGGCAAACACTTGCTGGCTCTTATTAACGATGTCTTGGACTTGTCAAAAATTGAGTCAGATAAACTAGATTTGGAAATCGAAAAAATAGATATCTTCGATTTATTCAATGATGTTATTTCTATCATGTCCTCTCAGGCTGGAGATAAAAGTCTGGAATTCGAGTTTAACCAACATTATCCGCTGCCCAGATATGTAAGAACAGATGCGACTCGCATGCGACAAATCTTGTTAAACCTTGCAAGCAACGCCATTAAGTTTACGGAAGAGGGCTTTATTCATATAGATTTAAGGTACAACTCTGATTCGGGGTTGCTTGAAGTCACGGTAACAGACAGTGGCATAGGTATGAATCAGGAAGTGTTAAATCGAATATTTGCACCATTTGTGCAAGCGGATGTCAGTATATCTAGAAAGTTTGGCGGCACAGGCTTGGGGTTAGTGATATCCAAGAGTTTAGCCAACTTATTAGGGGGAGACATTAAAGTCTTCAGTGAAGAAGGAAAAGGGAGTGAGTTTATCGTCGACTTTGCGACATCAGTTGATGGTGAGCCAGTGGAAACGCCTATGATTAATTCATTTTTGGATCTGGTTAAAGACGATAAACAAAATGAAGCTGAGATTAAAAAACGTCGCCAAAAAGTCAAAAAAGACATCAAGCTATCTGGCAGAATCTTAATCGCAGAAGATGTTGAAGATAATCAGTATTTGTTTAAGTTGTTATTACGTTCAGTGAACGTCGAGCATGAGATTGTTGAGAACGGCCAAATAGCGGTGGAAAAAGCGCTCACCGAAGACTTTGATTTGATATTGATGGATATGCAGATGCCTATCATGGGAGGATTGGAAGCAACCCAATTGTTGCGTCAGGCCGGTATTGATACGCCAATTTTTGCATTGACAGCCAACGTGATGCGTGAAGATCTAGAGCGGCACCTTGAAGCTGGATGTAACGGAACTATAGCGAAACCTATTGAAAAACAAGAGTTTTATAAGGTGCTTCAACAATATTTGGGTGAAGAGCAAGAACCAGATGAAAGTGCATTTGTGATCCCTGCCGAGCAAATGAACAAGTTACGTAATGACTATTTAAAACAATTGTCACAGCAACAGGCTTTGCTGATGGAACTTATCACAAATCAGGAGCTGGATAAGCTTAAAGCCGAGTGTCATAAAATAAAAGGTTCCGCTGGCAGTTATGGCTATCATGAGCTAAGTGAAACCGCCAGCGAGAAAGAGACGTTATGTAAGTCCCTTTTGGATGAAGCTGATGTGGATTGGCTGTTAATAAAAACGGAGTTCATGCCATTTAGTAACCAAATCACTGAGATACTTGAGCAGCATGGTTCCTTAAATGAGTAACTGTAGTGAAGATTTATGGTTAGTCTGCGCTGACAGGGTAACTTGCACTCATTGGGATGAGAGGCCTATTGTCAACAATCAACCTATGACAGTTGACTTGTTAGTGATTCACAATATTAGCTTGCCGCCAGCGGAGTCTGAAGAAGACTTTGACAACCAATATGTAGAAGATTTTTTTTCTGGCCAGTTAGATTGTAGTGCTCACCCTATTTTTTCTGAGTTAGAAGGGGTAAGGGTTTCGGCACATCTGTTTATTAAAAGGTCAGGTCAGGTCATTCAGTTTGTTCCGCTAAATTACAGGGCTTGGCACGCAGGACTGAGTGAATTCAATGGACGACAGCGCTGCAATGACTTTTCGGTTGGAATTGAAATGCAGGGAACTGACCTTATACCTTATACCGATGCTCAGTATGACAGCTTAGTTAAAGTAACAAAGGAAATACAAGGCTTGTTTCCCGGTATTCTCAAGCAGAATATAGTCGGACATGAACATATAGCGCCGAAGCGTAAAACGGATCCCGGACCGAGTTTCGACTGGAATCGGTACAAAAACCGAATTTAAGTGGCAATTTGTTGTATATCAACAAATAATTAGCCAATTCAGAATACTATTAACATCGCAAAAATAAAAAGGCATTTATATGACATTGATCATTCTTTTAATTGTGTTGGTAACCGAAAGAGTGGCATTGCAAGGACCTCAATGGAGAGTGGAACGTTACCTGATCTGGTATGTAAAAAACTGCTCTAAATCTGTTTTACGCAAAGCCGATGACACATTGGGTTTGTTTATTTTTGTCGGCATACCAGCGCTGGTATTTGGGTTGGTTATGGCCTTTTTTGATAGCGACATAATTGATTTCTTGTTGGGGCTGGTTGTCCTGGCCGTGTGTGTAGGTAATTCAGTTGTGCGGGCGTATTACCGACAATATCTAAACGCACATAATCGTAAGGATGAAGAAGCACAGGAGATCCTTAAAGCTAAATTGGCAATGGCAGACAATGGCGAAACAGATTTTCTGGATGCAGACGTGACAACTGAAGAAGGGTCTATAGGTGGGCCCTTGAAGAAAGAGAGGGTTGCCGAAGAAAGCAAACAGGTAGAAAGTCTAAATTTTGGTCAGATCTTGATTTGGAATAACTTCAAATACTACGCGGCACCTATTTTTTATTATGTGATTTTTGGTGTTCCAGGCGTGGTGTTTTTTGTGACACTTATGTATCTAGTGGAGTCGTTGCAGCTTAACCGTCAAATTGAAAATTTGAGTTATTTAAAAGGTGTGCAAAAAACCTTAGAAACCTGGTTAGAGTGGACGTTTTGGTTGCCATCTCGCCTTGTTGCCGTTGGTTTTATGTTTGTCGGTCACTTCAGTCATGGTTTAGAGGCATGGTTAAAAATGGCTGCGGATACCAAAGTGAGCTCCCAGCAAATGATTTGTGAAGTCGCTATGGCAGCCGAGGCTGGTCATCATGAATACAATGCCAAACATATGGTGAGCCTTGCAAAACGTAACATGGGATTTTTTCTGGTGATTGTGGCGTTATTAACCCTTTATGGTCAGATTGTATAAGGTTACTGACTTCTGAAATACGAATTGCTTTTGACAGACTAATATCAACGCAACAACTGGTCTAGCCTGTTGAAGCAAGATTTACATTTACCAGTCTAATTGGTAGTATCTGGCGAATTTTTATTGGTAAGACCAATTTACCAACGGGTGAATTGGTCAAAACTGGAATGGACTAGTGGCAAAAGTTGTTGCAACCAAAATCTCAGATCAAGTAGCAATACAGTTGGAAAAGCTGATCATTGACGGCACTTATGGTGCGGGAGAGAAGCTGGCTTCTGAGCGAGACTTGGCCAATCAGTACGGTGTATCACGTCCTTCGATACGCGATGCCATTAAAAAACTAGAAGCAAAAGGCTTGGTTACGCGAAAACAAGGAGGAGGCACCTTTGTTTGTAATCAACTTGATACTCCATTTGCGGCTCCACTTTTTGAGTTATTAGCCAATAACCCAGAATCTCATTACGACCTACTTGAATTTCGATGTGCATTGGAAAGCGTGATTGCCTACTACGCAGCGTTGCGTGGTAGTGAAGAGGAAAAAATTCGAATTAAGGAAGTGTACGAAGAAGTGGCCAAAGTTGATGCTTCTGAAGAGTTGGACACACTTTCAAATGCAGTAGTGTCGTTTTATTTGTCAGTAGCAGATGCGTCTCACAATGTGTTGTTGGTGCATTTGTTACGGGGCATTAAAGACTTGTTATTACATAACATCAAAGAAAACTTGATGGTCTTTAGCGGACACCATGATGTTAGAAAACAACTGAATGAACATAGGGCGGCATTGATGCAAGCCATTGTTGATGGTGAACCGGAAAAGGCACGACTGGCTAGTGGGCAACACTTGGCATTTATTGAACAGTCTTTATTAAAACTCGATCAAGAAAATAATCGTATTCAAGGGTCGGTTCGACGTTTGTTAAGCAGTAAATAATTAGACAAATGTTACAAGAGCCAATTTTATAACTAAGCTCTTACGACCCTGAATGTACAATTTAATAGAAAACTACAGGAACCTGAAATCATGTCAGAGAACCTAAATCTAAATCAGGATATCGATCCACAAGAAACGCAAGAATGGCTAGAGTCATTGGAAGCGGTTCTTGAGCAGGACGGTGTTGAACGTGCTCACCATATTTTGGAAGCGTTAATTGACAAGGCGCGCCGCAACGGTGCTCACCTTCCTTATACGGCAACAACCGCCTACTTAAATACGATCCCTTCTGGTCAAGAGCCACAAATGCCTGGCGATCGTACGATTGAATCACGAATTCGTAGTGCAATCCGCTGGAATGCATTGGCCATGGTTGTTCGTGGGTCGAAAAAAGATTTGGAGTTAGGTGGTCACATTTCATCGTTTGCTTCTTCTGCCATGTTATACGATGTAGGTTTCAACCACTTCTTTAAAGCAGACAAAGACAATTCAGGCGGTGACTTCCTTTATATTCAGGGTCACGTTTCTCCAGGTATTTACTCTCGCGCATTCATCGAAGGTCGTTTAACTGAAGAGCAGTTAGACAACTTCCGTCAAGAATCAGATGCCGATGGCCTTTCGTCTTACCCTCACCCTAAATTAATGCCTGACTTCTGGCAGTTCCCGACGGTATCTATGGGTCTGGGACCAATCGCTGCGATTTATCAAGCGCGTTTCCTTAAATACTTAACTGACCGTGGCATTAAAGACTGCTCAGAGCAACGTGTATATTGCTTCATGGGTGACGGTGAGTGTGATGAGCCAGAAGCACTAGGTGCAATCGGCCTTGCTGCACGTGAAGGTCTAGATAACTTAACCTTTATCATTAACTGTAACTTACAGCGTCTGGATGGTCCGGTTCGCGGTAATAGCAAGATCATTCAAGAATTAGAAGGCACGTTCCGCGGCGCGGGTTGGGAAGTGATCAAAGTGATCTGGGGCTCTTACTGGGATCCATTAATTTCTCGCGATAAAGAAGGTAAGTTATTAGACATCATGGAAAGCACCGTTGACGGTGAATACCAGAACTATAAAGCCAAAGGTGGCAAGTTTACTCGTGATAATTTCTTTGCTAAATCACCTGAAACAGCAGCCATGGTTGCGAATATGTCAGATGCAGACATCTGGCGCCTAAACCGTGGTGGTCATGATCCAGTTAAAGTTTATGCCGCATATGATCGCGCTGTAAATACTAAAGGTCGTCCACAAGTTATCCTTGCTAAAACGGTTAAAGGTTACGGCATGGGTGATGCGGGTGAAGGTAAAAACATCGCCCACGGTGTAAAAAAGATGGACTTGGATGCACTAAAAGCATACCGCGATCGTCACCACCTGAACATTTCTGATGAAGATCTGCCAAACGTGCCTTACGTTAAGTTTGAAGAAGGCAGTGAAGAGTGGAAATACATGCATGGCCGCCGTGAAGCATTAGGTGGTTACTTGCCTGCTCGTCGTCGTAATTCAGATGTTGAAGTCGATACACCTGACTTAAAAGCGTTTGAAGCGGTAACTAAAGGTTCAAACGGTCGTGCCATTTCAACGACTATGGCATTTGGTCGTATCTTAACGGCTATCATCAAAGACAAACAAATCGGTAAACGTGTTGTTCCTATCATTCCTGATGAAGCACGTACGTTCGGCTTAGAAGGTTTATTCCGTCAAGTGGGCATCTACGCACACGAAGGCCAAAAATATACACCACAAGATGCAGACCAAGTGGCTTACTATCGTGAAGATAAAAAAGGCCAGGTATTGCAAGAAGGTATTAACGAGTTAGGCGCTATGTCTGACTGGTTAGCGGCGGCGACATCGTACTCAAACAACAACGAGCCGATGATCCCATTCTATATTTATTACTCTATGTTTGGTTTCCAACGTGTCGGTGACATGGTTTGGGCTGCCGGTGACTCACAAGCACGTGGTTTCCTAGTAGGTGGTACGGCAGGTCGTACAACGCTAAACGGTGAAGGTTTACAGCATCAGGATGGTCATACTCACGTTCACTTTGGTACGGTTCCAAACTGTATCACTTATGACCCAACGTATGGTTATGAGCTAGCAGTGATTATCCAAGACGGCATGCGTCGCATGTACGGCGAGCAAGAAAATGTCTTCTATTACTTAACCGTAATGAATGAGAACTACGAGCAACCAGCTATGCCTGAGAATGTTGAAGAAGGCATTATCAAAGGTATTTACAAGTTGGATCGTATTGAAGCTAAAGGCAAAACAAACGTTCGTCTATTAGGCTCAGGCACTATCTTGTTGCAAGTTCGTAAAGCGGCAGAAATTCTTGCTGAGAAATACGGTGTTAGCTCAGACGTGTACAGCGTAACCTCATTTAACGAATTAGCGCGTGATGGTCAGGATGTTGATCGTTTCAACATGTTGAACCCTGAAGCGCCGGAGCAAAAACCTTACATTACTGAAGTACTAGAGCAAAGTTCAGGCCCTGTTGTTGCGGCGACTGACTACATTAAGTCGTACACAGATCAGGTTCGCGCTTATGTGCCAGGTGCTTATCGCGTGCTTGGTACGGATGGTTTTGGTCGTTCGGACAGCCGTGAAAACTTACGTCGTCACTTCGAAGTTGATCACAACTACGTGGTATTGGCGGCACTAAGTGAATTAGCGAGAAGTGGTGAAATTGAAGCGTCAGTTGTGACTCAGGCGATTGCTGATTTAGGCATCGACGCTGAAAAACTTAACCCGCTTTACGCATAATCGACACCTTAGGAGAAAAATAAGATGGCTGATTTAAAAGACATCCTAGTCCCAGATGTAGGTGGCGACGAAGTTGAAATCATTGAAATCTGTGTTGCGGTAGGCGATACCGTGGCAGAGGAAGATGCCATTGTTACGGTTGAAAGTGACAAGGCATCGATGGATATTCCTGCGCCATTTGCTGGCACAGTGAAAGAAATCAAAGTTAATAACGGCGACAAGGTATCGGAAGGTGCTCTGTTGGTAACTGTTGAGACTGGCGCAGCAGCGCCAGCTGCAGAAGCAGAAGTTGCGCCAACACAAGAGGCTGCGACAGAACCACAAGTTGCGCCAGCATCAACAGCGACACCAGCAGCTGGCGGCGCAACAATTGAGGTAACAGTGCCAGATATCGGCACTGATGACGAAGTTGACATTATTGATGTATTGGTTGCAGTGGGTGACAGCGTTTCTAAAGAAGATGGTTTGATCACATTAGAAACCGATAAAGCGACGATGGACGTACCATGTCCTGAAGATGGTGTAGTAAAAGAGTTAAAAGTTGAGGTAGGCGGTAAAGTCTCCCAAGGCTCTTTAGTACTTATCTTGGAAACTGGCGCTGCGGCACCAGTTGAAGCTCAATCTGTTTCGGCTGAGACACCTGCTGCCGCGCCAGCGCCAGCAGCGGAGGCAACGCCAGCTCCAGCGGCTTCTACATCGGAAGTGAAAAACGTTGAAGTACCAGATATTGGCACCGACGAAGAAGTTGATGTTATCGACGTATTAGTTGCGGTTGGTGACGTGGTTGAAGCCGAGCAAGGTTTGATCACGTTGGAAACGGATAAAGCAACGATGGATGTGCCAGCCCCATTTGCTGGTACTGTCAAAGAGCTTAAAGTAGAAAATGGTGGTAAGGTATCTCAAGGTACTCTGATAGCCGTGATCGAGACTAAGAGTGAAGCCCCAGTCGCTGCTCCAGCACCAGCTGCCGCCGCTCCTCAAGCGCCTTCGGCTCCAGTTGCTAAAGCACCTGCGAAAAAAGCGCCACCTGTGCAGCAAGCTCACCCACATCAGTCAGGCGATAAGTCTGGCGGTAAGATCCATGCAACACCTTCCGTTCGTCGTTTAGCGAGCGAGTTTGGTGTGGACCTTACTAAAGTAACAGGTTCTGGTCGTAAAGGCCGTATTTTGGCAGAAGACGTGAAGTCTTACGTTAAATACGAACTGTCTCGTCCTAAAGCGACAGCTGCATCTTCGGTTGCACCAGGTGAAGGTGGACTTCAAGTATTGCCACAACCAAAAGTAGACTTTTCTAAGTTTGGTGAAGTCGAGCAAAAGCCACTAACTCGTATTCAGAAGATCTCGGGTCCTAACTTACATCGTAATTGGGTGACTATTCCTCATGTTACTCAGTTCGAAGAAGCGGATATCACGGAATTGGAAAAATTCCGTAAAGATCAAAATGCATTATTAGCCAAACAGAAATCAGATCTAAAGATCACGCCACTTGTTTTCATCATGAAGGCGTGTGCTTCCGCATTATTAACTTACCCGCAGTTTAACTCTTCGTTAAGCCCGGATGGTGAAAGCATCTTCCTGAAGAAATACGTGCATATCGGTATTGCAGTAGATACGCCAAATGGTTTGGTAGTGCCTGTTGTTCGTGATGTTGATAAAAAAGGTGTGAATGAGCTTTCTCGTGAATTGATGGAAATTTCCAAAAAGGCACGTGATGGCAAGTTGACAGCCAAAGATATGCAAGGTGGTTGTTTCACTATTTCATCTCTAGGCGGTATCGGTGGTACGGCATTTACGCCAATCGTTAATGCGCCTGAAGTTGGTATCTTAGGTGTGTCTAAGTCCGAGATGAAACCTAAGTGGAATGGTAGCGAGTTTGAACCAAAACTTATGTTGCCTCTGTCTCTATCTTACGACCATAGAGTTATCGATGGTGCCCTAGCAGCGCGCTTTGCAGTACATATCGGTCAGGTCTTATCAGACATACGTAAATTAGTTTTATAAAAACGCTAGAAAGTCCTGTTGTTACAGGACTTTCGTTGTTTGGAGTGTTACACTCCGCACAAATTTTGATTTGGTGTTTGAAAACATCCAAATCGTCTTAATAAAAATGGAATGATTACCTGTCATTCCTCACCCTACAAGTGAATAGAGGTTAACAATGAGCAACGATATCAAAACCCAAGTAGTGGTTCTTGGTGCAGGCCCTGGTGGTTACTCTGCAGCATTCCGTGCAGCGGATTTAGGTCTGGACGTAACTTTAGTTGAAGCACGCAGCACGTTAGGTGGTGTTTGTCTTAACGTAGGTTGTATTCCTTCTAAAGCGTTATTACACGTAGCTAAGGTTATCGACGATGCAAAAGATATGGCATCACACGGTGTAACATTTGGTGCGCCTGAGATTGACCTAGACAAGATCCGTGATTGGAAAGACAGCGTTGTTAAACAGTTAACTGGCGGCTTAGACGGTATGTCTAAAATGCGTAAAGTTAAAGTAGTTAACGGTTACGGCAAATTCACAGGTAGCAACACGTTAGCGGTTGAAGGTAAAGATGGCGTAACTAACATCACTTTCGATAACGCTATCATCGCAGCGGGTTCTGAGCCAGTAAATCTTCCGTTCATTCCTGAAGATGACCGTGTAATCGACTCAACAGGTGCACTAGAACTTAAAGACATCCCTGGTGAAATGCTTGTTCTTGGTGGTGGTATCATCGGTCTTGAAATGGGTACGGTATACAGCTCACTAGGTACTAACGTATCAGTTGTTGAATTTTTAGATCAGCTTGTTCCTGCTGCGGACAAAGACGTGGTTCAAGTTTATACCAAGTACAACAAAAACCGTTTCAACGTTATGCTTTCAACTAAGGTTGTTGCCGTTGAAGCAAAAGATGACGGTTTATACGTTACTTTCGAAGGTAAAAAAGCACCTGCAGAGCCAGTACGTTACGACAAGATCTTGGTTGCGGTTGGCCGTAAGCCGAATGGTAACCTTTGTGATGCAACTAAAGCGGGCGTTAACGTAGATGAGCGTGGTTTCATCAATGTCGACAAACAACTTCGTACTAACGTAAACCACATTTTCGCAATTGGTGACGTTGTTGGTCAGCCTATGCTTGCTCACAAAGCGGTTCACGAAGCTCACGTTGCGGCTGAAGTAATCTCTGGCAAAAAACACTTCTTCGAACCACAAGCAATCCCTTCAATTGCTTATACAGATCCAGAAATGGCTTGGGTTGGTATCACTGAGAAAGAAGCAAAAGAGCAAGGCTTGAACGTAGAATCGGCTAAGTTCCCTTGGGCAGCTTCTGGTCGTGCAATTGCCTCTGCACGTACTGAAGGTTTCACTAAGTTAATCTTCGACAAAGACTCTCACCGTATCCTAGGTGGCGCAATTGTTGGTATCAACGCGGGCGAAATGTTAGGTGAAATCGGCCTGGCTATTGAGATGGGCGCAGACGCCGAAGACATCGCTCTAACTGTACACGCTCACCCGACTCTAAATGAGTCTATCGGCCTAGCTGCTGAGATCTATGAAGGTTCAATCACTGACCTTCCAAATCCAAAGGCTAAAAAGAAGAAGTAATTCTTTTAACCTTTTTGGAAATCCAGACTGACGGTAAGCTGTCAGTAATAAAGAGCCGCAACTAGCGGCTCTTTCTGTTTATAGAACAAATATCAACACGCACTTATCAAAACTTTTCTGACATTTGTGTATCATAGACTTGGTACATGGGAATTTTTAACAGGATCTTATTTTTATGCTGCAATTTAGCATAGCGTCAGGAGTGTCTCGTATCTGGCTCTGCTTGGCCTTTTTTGCCTTGAGCGTTGGAAGCAAATTAGCCAATGCGGCGGAAGCCAATGAACTCTTTAGTAGTTATAATCCGGCGCTGGTACAGATAAAAACAGTCAATATAGAAAGTGGCCAGAAGTCCTCTATTGGTACCGGCTTTTTTATAAATATTGAAGGTCGAATCGTTACCAACTACCATGTCATCTCTAACTTCATCCAGTCGCCAGAACTTTATCGTTTAGAGTTCTTAGATAACCGGAACCAGACCTTTCCAGTTAAAGTACTCAATATTGATGTAATTAATGATTTGGCAATTCTTGAAGCAGACAAAGTATCTGAAACCTATTTTAGTTTGGCGCAACAGGCCCCGATCAAAGGCAAGGATATTTTTGCTCTAGGCAATCCCCATGACTTGGGCATGATAGTGGTGCCTGGTACGTATAATGGTATAAAAATAAACAGTTTTTATGATCGAATACACTTTACTGGTTCCATCAATCCAGGCATGTCTGGCGGGCCTACGGTCGATGAATTAGGGCGTGTAGTTGGGATAAATGTCGCGACTGCAGGTAACCAGATAGGGTTTTTAGTGCCAGTGGAAAAGTTGCATAACTTAATTGCCGAGTCCGCTAATCTGATCACTGACTCGCAATCGGAACAATGGTTCAAAACTAGAATTACAACGCAACTTACAGATAATCAGGCATCATTATATGCCAACATTATCAACACAGAGTGGCCTTTATACACTTTAGGACAAGCTTTTATTCCGAATCAGGTTTCTGATTTTATGCCTTGTTGGGGCAGCTCGAATAAAGATAAAGAGAAAGCCAAATACACTGTGGCGTCTTCTAATTGCGGCGTGGATGAGAGGATTTATTTAAGTGGCAACATGACCACAGGTGTCGTACAGATGAGCTTTAGTTGGGTACACAGTGACGAGCTAAATCAGTTACAGCTGGGTCAACTATTTAGTGCCAGTTTGAACAGTCGTTATGGTCATAACAACGGCAGTGAAGATGAAGTGACGGACTTTCACTGCGACCAAGCCATTATTGGTAATACATTTGAAACCATATCAAAAGGAGTGACCTGTGTTCGGGCTTACCGAAAATATGACGGGTTATATGATGTCAGGTATCACTCCTTGTTATTAGAAAAAGATAACCAAACCTTAATTGGCCGATATGCCTTACAAGGTGTGACGCGTGACACAGCACAAGATTTCTATAAGAAGTACATGGAGAACGTGAAATGGAAGTAGTTATAGAGATTGTCACGCGAAATGAAAAGGTCCTGAGCTTGCACAAATTTAATGGCGAGCGAGTAACAATAGGGCGCGCCTACGACAATGACCTTGTCTTGCAGGAAGAACATGTCTGTCCGCAACATGCGGAAATATATCAGAATGATGAAGGTCAGTTAGTATTGCATGATCTTAGCTCCATTAATGGAGTTAAAGACAAACATAATCGAACACTTGCTCATGAAATTGTAGTGAATTCAGGAGATGTATTTGTCATTGGCAAGTTCCACATAAGAGTTTTGTCGACTACTCATCCAGTTCCAGAAGCTAAAAAACTCAATGTGATTGAAGATCTGGCGAGAAATGCTAACCACTGGTATTTGGCACTGTCGGTTGCAATGATTTTTTTCCTTTGGCATCTAATCGATACCTACTTCTCCGCGTATCAGGAGTTCATTTGGCCAAAGATGGCGGTGAAATCTCTAGTATTAACTTTAGGCATAGCGGTAATTCCGCTCGTGGTGGCTTTAGCCGCCAGAATATTTAAGAAGGACGTGAAGTTTTTCACTATCGTTGTTTTTAGTTTTCTGAATATTATGCTGTGGCAATTGTTTTCAACTATTGGCGCTTTGTTCTTATTTAACTGGGGCGGTGGCGCATTTGTGCATTATAGCGGGCAGATCATTGAATATCTGATATTGGGCCTCTTTTTGTGGGGAGCATTTTATCTAGCCAGTAATATGAATTTGAAAAAAATAAGCCTAATTACCAGCGGGCTCGTGTTAGTAATTGCCAGCCTGGTTTATTTTAATGACAAAGGAAATAATAAGGTGGTGTTATCACCTGTATTTTTGGCCAAGGTTTTACCCAGTGCGTTATTGTTTGCTGAGCCAATGAAAGTCGAAGATTACGTATCGTCCACCGATAAACTGTTTGTCTTAGCTCAGGAAGAAGCAGAAAGACGAAATAATGAAGCCAAAGAGTAGTAGTTTGGGATCAAATAACCATATTAATTCGGTTCACCAATTACGTAGTGAACAGCTAAAAACGTCAACACGGGAATTTAAAGCTAGAGGAAGTGCACTTAAACGCTGTCCTCAATGCCTCTTAGCGGAATCTAAATGCATATGTGAAGCCTTTGAACCGATAGACAGTCATATAGGTGTGTGCATGCTCATGTATCATGCGGAGTATTACAAACCTAGTAATACTGGGCAGCTTATTTGTCAGTTAGTTAAGGATAACTTTGCCTTTCGTTGGGAAAGGACAGAAGTGGAGCCTACGTTACTTGAATTGCTAGCAGACCCTAAGTGGTACCCGGTGATCATTTTCCCTCACGACAATGTTGTACCAGATAGACAGCTAAGTGCTTTGCCAGATTCAAAGAAGTTAAACGGCAGGCGCCCATTGTTTGTATTCTTGGATGGTACCTGGCGTCAGGCGAAAAAAATGTTCATTAAATCTCCATATTTACAGTCGCTGCCTGTATTGCAATTAGAGGAAGTGACTAAGGGGAATTATCAACTGCGAGAGGCTTATCACGAACACCACCTGAGTACGGTGGAAGTGGCGTATCAATTATTTGAGCAAAATGGTGAGCAAGAGCTGGGACGTAAATTACGGCAGCTGTTTGAGCAATTCAGGACTGGCTACAAAGCCTTCAAGCGATGATGTTTGAGTAAATGCCTGAAAGCAAATTGTAACGTCTTGTTTCAGGCATTGACTTTACTGCGGTTGGCGTTAATCTGGTTCCGATTTTTGAACAAGCTTCAAAATAATAATAATAATGGGCGCTTGAACAAGCTCTTTTTCATCAGTAGTGAAATGGTTCGGGTTGTCCAAATAAATTCCGGATATCAATTATGAAAAAGTTAAGTCTCATTGCAGCAGGTGTAGCGCTCGCGGTTGGCACCCTCAGTTTAACTGCATGTTCTCCAAAACAGGAATCGCAACAAAGCCAGGTTGAAGTTGAAAAGGCCAAAGCTCAACAGTTTACTTCAGGCATCGAATTGGCAAATATGGATATCAACGCTAAACCTCAAGAAGATTTTTACCTTTATACGAATGGTAAATGGCTAGAAAAAACAGAAATTCCAGCCGATAAATCCAACTATGGTTCATTTAGCCAGTTGTATGATGATGCTCAGAAAAACTTGAAAGCGATAATTGAAAGTGCTTCTAAAGCGACCAATGCTACGCCTGGTAGTGATGAGCAGAAATTGGGCGACTTTTATAATTCTTATATGGATGAGGAAAAAGCCAATTCATTAGGTATTAAACCGCTACAGGGCATGATGGACAAAATTCAGAATGCACAAAGCCATGATGATATTGCCACATTAATGGGAGAGTTATACGCGATGGGCGTTGGCGGACCTATGGGCTTTTACGTCAACAATGACGCTAAACAATCTGATCAATATGCCGTTTATTTGTATCAATCTGGTTTAGGTTTACCGGATAGAGATTATTATTCTAAAGACGATGAAAAGTCGGTAGCCAATCGAGAAGCATACGTTTTTTTTGTAAAAGACATTTTGGAAATGTCTGGCATGAAAGATGCCCAAGGAGCGGCAGAGCGCATAATGGCGCTTGAAACCCAACTTGCTGACAAACAATGGACCCGTGTCGAATCTCGTGATGCAAACAAACGTTATAACAAATATACCACTGCAGAATTTTCTGAATACATGGGCGGTTTTTCGTGGACAAATTATGCTGCGGCTATTGGTCTAGATAAACTTGAGGCCGTTATCGCTTCTCAAAACACATATATGCAGGCGTTTGGTGAAATTTTCAAAAACGTAGAGCTTTCAACCTGGAAGGAATACTTCACTAAGCAATTGGTGGTTGAGTATGCGGGTTACTTGTCTAAGGATTTCACTGACCGCAACTTTGCATTTTATGGTACTCAGTTGCGTGGTATTGAAGAGCAGCGTCCTCGCTGGAAAAAGGCTGTGTCTGGCGTTGATACCGTATTAGGTGAACTACTAGGTCGTCTATACGTGGCGAAACATTTCAAGCCTGAAGCAAAAGAGCGCATGGAGCAGCTAGTGCAAAACCTGATCAAAGGTTTTGAAGTTGGCATCAATGAGCTGGAGTGGATGAGTCCGGATACGAAGAAATCGGCACTTGAAAAGTTAGCTAAATTTACTCCAAAAATTGGTTACCCAGATAAGTGGAAAGATTACTCTCAGTTGGAAATCGTCGCTGGCGATCTGGTAGGTAACTATATGCGTTACAACCAGTGGGAGTTAAAACGAAATCTGGACAAACTGGGTGGTCCTATTGATCGCAGTGAATGGCATATGACACCACAAACTATCAATGCGTATTACAATCCGGTTATGAACGAAATAGTGTTCCCTGCTGCGATTTTACAACCGCCTTTCTTTAACCTTGATGCTGAAGATGCGGTTAACTATGGTGGTATTGGTGCGGTTATCGGTCATGAAATTGGTCATGGATTTGACGACCAAGGCGCTAAATATGACGGTGATGGCAATCTTAGAAACTGGTGGACTGAATCTGATAAAGAGCAGTTTGAAGTTAGAGGTAAACAGTTTGCCGATCAATTCAGTGAATTCGAAGTGTTTGAAGGTGAATTCGTAAATGGTGAATTTACGCTAGGTGAAAACATTGGTGATTTAGGCGGTTTAACGATTGCTTATAAAGCGTATCAATTGTCTCTAAATGGTAAACCTTCACCTGAGTTAGATGGCTTTACCGGTGAGCAGCGAGTATTCCTTGGTTGGGGTCAGATCTGGCGTCGTTTGTACCGTGATGATGAATTACGTAACCGTTTAGTTACCGACCCTCACTCTCCAAGTCGTTATCGTGTAAACGGCATAGTGCAAAATATGCCTGAGTTTTACGAAGCCTTTAACGTGAAAAAAGGTGATGGTCATTATTTGAGTGAAGAAGAAAGAGTGAAGATTTGGTAATTACCTTTTGAAATCACTGATTAACTAAGCCCGCATTTGCGGGCTTTTTACATCTGTTATTCAAATGTTGAGACTTTCTAGGTCCGCTCTATGCCTAAGAAAAATAGCGAATCTGGGCTTTCCTGAATTGGTAAAACCAGAATAACGGTAACTTACTATGCTACCGACGCTCGGCGGGTGTTTTCTCTCTTCATCACTAAATCCAGAGCCTAGCTTAAATACTTTCCCCTGACGATTTTTTACCAACATGGCACCGAGTACCTTGGCATATTTTCCTTGACCTAAAAAATGGGCCAATACGATTGCTTCGTCGTCATAATAAGGTTTTAGCTTTAACAGGTTTTTGTCTCTTCCTACCGAGTACATGGTATTGGATTTGTTAATCATTATGCCTTCACCACCGGCATGAACGATTTGTTGGAATATGGTTTGTAATTGAGTCGGGGTCTCAACGTGCAACTGTTTGACCGCCCTTAACCACTCTATGTCTGCTTCCACGATGAGCTGGTTCAGCTCCTTTTGTCTGGTTTCAAACTCAAATTTCGAGTTTGGTAAATCGAACGCCATATACTTTACCTGACGCCATAATTCCTCATCAGGATTCTGAGTGCGGGCTATTGCCGAAACATGTTCAAAGTGCTCGCGTGCTATCCACAACTCACCATCTAAAGCAGTAGCGGGGAAGCCGACTGTGAACCAAGTTGGTGAATGAATCTTTTGCCCCTGTCGAGTCCAGAGTTGTTTGCCGTCCCAAAAAGCCCGTATGCCGTCATATTTTTCACTAATCCAGTAGCCATTCTCTTCGATGAACAAGGCGTCCAGCTCACTTGCATGAGCTAAACGTAAGTCTGGTTTGTTAGGCTTAGCGTAAACATATACCGGAAGACAAAGTAAGATGATGAGTAATAGGGTGAGAAGTAGGTTCATATTAAGTCCTTTTAAATTACCTTTGCTGACTAAAGGTAGAAAAGAATAGAAATATTGAGGTCCAGTTTTAAGAATGAAATTTAGAGCTACGTAAAAATAAATAAAAAAAGCCAGCTATATTGCTGGCTTTAGTAATTGAATTTACAGGTTTTTGTCGAAGTATCGCACTATGGTTTTACCTAAGTGCAGTCCCGTTTTTTTACCACGCAGGCTGTGTTTGCTGCCTGGGTAAGTCATCACGTCAAACGTTTTGCCCATATCTTGAAGCTGTTTAAACAACTTAGTGGCGTGTGTAAATAGTACATTGTCATCCGCCATACCGTGATAGATAAGTAGATCGCCTGTCAGGCCGTCGGCGTATTGGAAAACGTTACTAATATCATAGTCTTTGCCGTCTTTACCCGGATGGCCAGCGTAACGTTCTGTGTAGTGGGTATCATATAATGTCCAGTCGGTTACCGGCGCACCAGATACACCTACTTTAAACACATCCGGGGCCTTAAACATACTCATGATAGTCATGTAACCACCGTAACTATGACCATAAACACCGATGCGTTCTGGATCGACAAAACTCAGTGTTTTTGCGTATTCCATTCCTACTAACTGATCTTTCAGTTCTACGTCGCCCAAGTGTTTATAAATAGGATCTTCAAACTTTTTGCCACGATTATATGAACCACGGTTATCCAGTTGGAATACGACATATCCCTTTTGCACCATATGTTGCAGTATATAGTTACGTTTGCTCCAGCTATTGGTTACCAATTGTGCGTGTGGGCCACCGTAAACATAGTTAATTAAAGGGCGCTTGCCTTTAAACCCTTTAGGTTCATAGATTCTGTAATGCAGTGTCTGACCATCTTCGGCTTTTAATGTTCCGAATCGCGGGATCACCCAGTTACTTAAATAAGGTGTAAGCGGATGGCTAACGTCCAGCTTGTTTTGCTCCATCCAGGTTATGTGTTTGCCATTTGCTCTGTGCAAGCTTACCTGAGGTGGTTGTGCTGTATTGGAATATTTATCTAAGTAAATTGAGGCGTCATCAGAGAATGTTACGCTGTGGAAGCCAGCACGAGACGAAACACGCTGAACGTTTTGCGGCTTGTTTAGGTTAACTTTATATAAATGGCGCTCTGTAGGTGTGTCTTTGCGGCCAGAAAAATAAACGTCTTTGGTGTTTTTGTTAAAACCTTCAAGTTCGTCGACGATCCATTCACCTTTAGTTAACTGGCTGATTAATTTGCCTTTGTAATTAAAGTGATACAAGTGTTTAAAACCATCACGCTCTGACGCCCAGATGAAACTATCATCAAGGAACTTCAAGGACTCATGGAGGTTGATCCAAGTATTAGACGTTTCTGTAACAATGGTTTTTTGTTTTAAATTTTTAGCAGTAACAAAACGCAGCTCCAATTTATGTTGGTTACGGTTTTGCCATTGGTAGCTAAACGTCTTGCTATTTGGTAACCATTTACCTCGGGTAATATAGATGTCTTCATTTTTGCCCAAGTCGACCCAACGAATGTCATCTTCATCGCCTTTGATTTTTAACAAACCAAGCTCGATTTTCACGTTAGGCGTACCTGCAAATGGATAACGTTGATCGAAGAGTTTAATGCTGTCGGCATAGATCTCATTACGAGTTGCGACTTTTACTGGGCTGGTATCGACCTTAGTTAACGCAATTTGTGACTCGTCCGGTGCCCACCAATAACCTGTCATACGGCCCATTTCTTCTTGGGCAACAAACTCAGCCATGGCAAACTTTATGGTATTTCCGCCTGATTGAGTTAAAGCGCGAGTCTTGCCAGTTTTGATATCGATGAGATAAAGATTCTGGTCTCTTACAAATGAAATAAAGTTGCCTTTAGGAGAAAATTTTACGTCGGTCGCAAAGCCTTCACCATTGGTGAGCTTTTTCGCTTTTTTAGCACCTAGCTCGAAATAGAAAATGTCACCATTTAGTGGAAACAACAGGGCTTTACCATTATCCGACCAAGTGTATTCGAGGATACCTTTGCCGAAAATACGCTGACGTTCGCGTCTGGCCTTTTCTTCGTCAGATAAGTTTTCAGGACCTGAGTACAAAGCTTGAGAGTCGACCAACATGGCGCGCTCGCCTGTTTCAACATTGTATTCCCATAAATCAAATCGGTTGTAATCATCAACACGAGCCTGGATATAAGTGGCACGTTTGCCATCGGGGGAAACTTTTAACTTGCTGGGCGCTTTACCTGCTAATGAAGGATCGGAATAGATGCGTTCAAGACTCAGTTTTTCCGCGACAGCGGTGCCACAAAAGGTCACTAAACCTAGAACAAATGTGTTAATCAACTTCTTCATATATATTCTTATTTGATATCAATTGCTTGCTAAATAGGGGTGAGACGTAACGGGCAATGATGCCAGATAAGAGGGATCGGTTAAATAAGTTAATGAAAATTGAAGATGGTAATTTAGTTTTCAGATAGTGCTCAACTTCAGTATAGGGGCTTGATTTAACCCAACTGTTTATTGATATTAGCTATAATTAGTCACTCATCTCCTTAGTTTTGAGCGCATGGATAAGTAAGAGGTCACATGTTTGATACCGTTCTTAAGACGTTATTTCCTTCAAAATCTGACTCTGAAGTATCTGCTCGACTTGACCATTTACAACGTACTAGAAAAGTCGCTGAGAAAGTGACGGGGCAATCGGCGGCGGATACTCTAGAAAAGGACACGAAACGGTTTCAAATACAGCAAGGAGTTAGTCCACTTTTTTACAGTTATCTATTTGCCAGTTCAGACAAAGATGAAGCTGATCAAGAACTCACCATTTACATCAGCCAGCGGGTGAGAAAGGTTATTAATAAACCCAAACTCTTATTAGAGGCATTACCCGCAATGCCGGAGTCGGTGAGTAAAGTAATAGATGTGCTGCAAGATGAGGACTTTAATATCAATGAGTTGTTGGCTCTGATTGAAAGGGAACCCAGCATGGCGGGGGATTTAATCAAACTAGCAAACTCTGCACGATATTTCAGGGGAGATAAGCCTGTTTCAGACATTCGAGTCGCATTTACATTCATGGGCTCTCAGGGTCTAATGGACGGCGTATTACAGGTGTTCTTAAAGCAGTTTTCGGTTAGTACCCATCGTCACTTCAAACAATTTGGGACAAGAATTTGGGAGCATAGTTTTCGAACTGCTTTGCATAGTCAACAAATAGCGGCTGAGCGCTTGGGTATAGAACAAAAAGGTGTCGGATATTTTGTGGGCCTCATTCGAAACCTGGGTTATATGGTCTTATTTCAGCTTATTTCGGAATCGTTCAAATTTGTTCGTCCCGATGCAAAGCCTTGCACTGAAACTCTAATCAATTTGTTAGAGCAATACTCAATGCAGATTACCGGACTCATCGCCGAACATTGGCAGTTACCAAATGAAGTGAAAATAGCGCTGGCTCATCAGAAGTTACCTTTTGAACAGTCGGAAGGAGTCGCCAAGTGTGTTCAGGAAGGCAACTTATTGAGTCAATATATTGCGCTCATTCAAGCTGGCCTTGCCGATGAAAAAACAGTGAGTCACGAATATTTGTCTAGTTTAAATAGTAAAACTTCCCAGCAGATAATAACAACCTTAACTAACCCTAAGCTTGAAAGCTAAAACGACCTACATTTTTAAATAAAAGTCTTTAGCTAATTGAGTAAAGGCGTCGCTATAGGAATGGTCGAAGTTACGTAAAAACAAAGTGTCGTACTGAGTTTTTATTTTAGAGCGACTGAATTGCAATAAGCTGCGAAAAGGCAATTTTGATGCGTTGTGGCTAACATCGCAACGAGACTTTAAGTGCCACTGACTACTTTTATTAAGATCTAGAAAGAGCTCAGCTTCATTGACTGGCAAAATAAGATTTAACGTTGAGTCTTCAGATGCGAGTTTCTCTGAGACTTCAATCAGCGATTCAAAGCTCAGGGAGTCGGTATGCCTGGCAAGGTTTCTCTTTTCATCCGGAGTTTTTAACGCGTCAACAAAATAAGGTGGGTTGCAAACAATAACATCAAATTTTGGAAGATTTAAATCAGGATGAAGAATATCCTGATGGGCAACGGCGATACGACTATTGAAAGGTGACTTGTTAACGTTTGATAAGGCTTGATTAGCAGTGTCTCTGTCAATGTCAACGGCCATAATTTTGGTATTATACTCAGCGGTTCGCTGAGCTAACATTAGCGCTATAAGTCCCGTGCCTGTGCCAATATCAAGAATACTTTGTGGGTTATTCAGTTTGGTCCATGCGCCTAATAGAATACCGTCCGTATTTACCTTCATCGCGCATTTATCATGCCAGATATTAAACTGTTTGAACTGGAAGTTGGGCTTGGACAAACTTAAGCTATCCGTTACTGGAGAATTTCCGCTATAATAGCAAACCTTCAACTTTCATTTAATCCCAGTCGGAACATACATGACATTTACTGAATTCGATTTAGATCGCCGTTTAGAGTTAGGCATTCAATCGTTAGGTTACTCCAAACCCACCCGCGTGCAGCAAGCGGCTATACCAGAAGCATTGGATGGGTTAGATATACTCGCGAGCGCTCCGACTGGTACGGGGAAAACGGCGGCGTTTTTGATCCCGGCTATTCAGTATTTGCTGGATTTTCCGCGCAATGCGCCCGGTTTTGCCCGTGTCATGGTTTTAGCTCCTACAAGGGAACTGGCTTATCAAACATACGAATTTGCGCAGCAACTCACTTCAAAAACCGATTTGAAAGTTGGTGTTATTACGGGTGGCATTAACTACGGAAGTCACAAAGACATTCTGGAAAAGAACAACGACATTTTGATTTCGACTCCGGGTAGATTACTGGAATATATGGATGCAGAGAGCTTTCACTGTGAAAATGTAGAGATTCTGATCTTAGATGAAGCGGATCGCATGTTAGACATGGGCTTTCGAGATTTTATGTTGCGCATCGCAGAAGAATCTAGAAATCGTAAGCAGGCCATGTTGTTCTCTGCGACGTTGGAAGGGCGAGGCATCATTGAATTCAGTCAAAAAGTATTGACTGAGGCCGCGCGTATTGAAGCGGATGCACCTCGCAGGGAAAGAGGCAAAATTATTGAGTGGACGCACTTGGCGGACAATGCCGAACACAAGTTTGAGTTGCTTAAACACTATTTAGAATTGGAAGAAGTTAAAAAGTCCATTGTCTTTGTTAAAACCCGAGAACGTTTAGATCAACTAGTTCAGAAATTACAGAGCATTGGTATCTATGCGACTTACTTGCAAGGTGAGATGCCGCAAGATAAACGCATGAAGGCCGTTGATAAAATGAAATCTGGCCGCACAAATGTATTGGTGGCAACGGATGTTGCGGCGCGCGGCTTGGATATCACCGAAATTACCCATGTCTTTAACTACGACATGCCTAGAACTGCCGATGTTTATGTGCATCGTATAGGCCGCACCGCTCGAGCCGGAGCCAAAGGTTATGCAGTGAGTTTGATTGAAGCGCATGACATGTTGGTGGTGAAAAAAATTGAACGTTATACCGAACAGGTATTCAAACATAGAAAGATAGCGGGGCTTGAGCCAAAACACAAAGAAGCAAAAGTGCCGGAAAAGAAAAAGAAACCGCATAAGAAAAAACTAGCTAAAGCAAAAGCAAAGGCCGGTAAAAAAACAAAGAAAAAGTAAGATGACACAAGCTAAACAGATTGGAAAAAGGTTCGCTTTTATATTTTGGGGACTGTTTTTGTTTATTGGGTACCAGTTTTTTGATTCCCACTTAGCAAAACAGCGCAACCCCAATCAAAACCCGAATAGTTTTGTTAGCGGCAGTCAATCTGTTTTAGTTTTACAGCGAAATCGAATGGGCCATTACGTGACGTCAGGCCAGATAAATGGTTATCCCGTCACTTTTTTATTAGATACTGGCGCAACGGATGTTGCGATTCCTCAACAAGTTGCTGACGTTATTGGTTTACCATACGGTACTCCTATGAGAGTTGGCACGGCAAATGGTAATGCAACCGCATATCGTACGGAAATTCAAAACCTGACCATTGGCGAGTTAGATTTTGGCCAGGTCCGAGCTTCCATATTACCGGGCATGAAAGATAATCAAATTTTGCTTGGCATGAGCGCACTTAAACAAGTGGAGTTCAGTCAACGTGGTGAGCAGCTCACAATTAAACAATACAATTAAATCTAATCGAACAGACTAAAACATGTACCAACTACAAATATCACAACAAGTTAATCAAGCTCTTAACGAAGATCTTAACAATCAACCAGCTCATTGTGGTGACATTACCGCCCAGCTCATTCCCGAAGAGCAAAGTGCGACGGGAAAAGTCATTACTCGTGACGCCGCTGTAGTTTGTGGTGTTGAGTGGGTAAATGAAACCATGTCACAAGTTGATTCATCCATTGAAATTAAATGGCTTGTTAAAGATGGTGATAAAGTTGAACCTAACCAGACGTTGTTTACGTTTTCGGGCCCGGCTCGCGGCATATTAACTGCTGAGAGAACAGCACTGAACTTTTTGCAAACTTTAAGTGCAACTGCTACGAGCACGTTTAACTACGTATCTGAAATCAAGCGTTTAGGCAGTTCGACACAGATTTTGGATACACGTAAAACATTGCCAGGTTTGCGTTTAGCGCAGAAATACGCAGTTAAGTGTGGTGGTGGCGAAAACCACAGAATTGGCCTGTTTGACGCCTATCTTATTAAAGAGAATCATATTCAAGCTGCTGGTGGTATTAACGCCGCGGTCAGTCGCGCACATGAACTTAATCCTAATGCCAAGGTTGAAGTCGAAGTAGAGAGTTTAGAGCAGTTGCAGCAAGCTATAGATGCTGGAGCAGATATAGTTATGTTGGATAACTTCACTTTGGAAATGACGGAAGCAGCCCTAGCTTTATCCAAAGACAAGGTAAAAATTGAAGCTTCAGGTAACATGGATGGTGACAAGTTTAAAGCGTACGCTCAATTGAATGTAGACTATATTTCAATCGGTGGTTTGACCAAACATGTGCAAGCCGTTGACTTATCGATGCGATTCGACGACTAACCGATAGATTCCATTCCGACTGTTTCACATAAGGGAAATGATGTGCGAAACAGTCAACTTTCCTCATATAATGCTTCTGGTGTGCCAACTGCAAATTAATTTAGATTTGAAGTTGGCAATTTTAAGATGTTTAACAATACTTAATTCTGATCTAGTCGCAAACCGGGTTTTTGTTGACGATCACAAAAAAAGTATTTGAATCAATTTCATGACTTGTATTTTGATTCAATTTAGTCACAATGGCTTTAGGTTATAAATTAACCTCATGACAAAAACTAGGAGTGTGAACATGAAAAACCGTCAACAAAAAGGTTTTACTTTAATTGAACTAATGATTGTTATCGCAATCATCGGAATATTAGCGTCTGTTGCGGTTCCGCAGTATCAGACTTACACGTTACGTACTGAGGCGACCACTCAGGTTACGGCTGCGGTACGTCCTTTACAAAATGCAGTTTCTGAATTCGCAGCACTTAATGGTGCATTACCAGCGAGCTGGGCAGAATTGGCGACGGTTGGCTTTGTTAACTCTACCACAGGCGCAACTATCACAGCGGGTACTGAACTTGCTAACGGTGATGTCGCTTCTGTTACCTGGGCACAGTCAAGTGCAACGGCTGGTACCATCACCATCGTATTTGCATCATCGGCACCTTCTGACTTACGTCAATCCGGTGCGAACTCAGTAGTCATTGACGCCGCACTAAACTCAGTTGGTGCAGTTACTTATACGGTAGACACTGCTGGCACAAATACAATTCCTGTGCAATATTTACCTAAGATTGGTTAAGACGAATAACTAATCAAATATAAAATTGAAAAAGGCCAGTTAATGGCCTTTTTTCGTTTTAAGTTGGTGAGAACCAACAAAAGTTTGCTTGCATTAAAAATCCCCGACATAATCAAATTAGTTATTCAGGAAGAAAAGAAGTTTATATGAGACACTCATTTAACGGTGCGCTAGTACGTCAATTGCTTAGCCATCAGTTAATTTCGGAAGAAGCGGTTGAAAAGGTTCGTAAAAATATGAGCCATTATCACTCCGCCGCCGAAGCCTTAGTAAAAGAAGATGTTCTGAGCGCTGAGAATTTAGTTTTATTTGCGAGTCAACGATTCGGTGTACCGCGTTTTGATATCGCCCAATTTGATCTTTCTCTGATCCCTGATGAAGTCAAGAACGAAAAGCTTGTCAATAAACATCAGGTTTTACCTCTGGCCAAAAATGGCCGCACGTTGTTTTTGGCAACAGGCGATCCTTCCGATATTTCCGCACAAGAAGATTTCGAATTTAATACCGGACTGCAAATTGAGTTTGTGGTTTGTGATCCGGTTGCGTTAAACGACTCCATCCACAAGGCATTTTCCTCGTTAGAAGAGGGGTTAGGTGTTAATGAAGGCGACATGATGGAATTGGCTGATTTGGAAACCGAATCAGTGGAGCCAGATCATGACGATAAAATTGAAGGCAATGGCGATGATGCCCCTATTGTTGTCTATATAAACAAAATCCTAATGGATGCTATACGCAAAGGGGCATCGGACTTACATTTTGAACCCTATGAAAAAGAATACCGGATTCGATTTCGTATTGACGGCATTTTAAGCGAGGTGGCTAAGCCTCCAGCTGCGCTTTCCGGGCGACTGGCGGCTCGCATAAAAGTTATTTCTAATCTTGATATTGCGGAAAAACGAAAGCCGCAGGATGGCCGAATTAAACTTAAGATATCTGCTAAAAAATCCATTGATTTTCGTGTTAGTACTTTGCCCACTATTTGGGGTGAAAAAATTGTAATGCGTATCTTAGACTCTTCCAGTGCAATGTTGGGCATTGATGTTCTAGGTTACGAAGAAGAACAGAAGCAACTTTATTTAGATGCATTGGCACAACCCCAGGGTATGATATTGGTAACTGGCCCCACAGGTTCCGGTAAAACCGTTTCCTTATACACGGGACTAAATATCCTTAATACAGCCGAACGTAATATTTCAACAGCGGAAGATCCAGTCGAAATTAACCTGACCGGTATCAACCAAGTGCAAATGAATACCAAAGCTGGGCTGGATTTTGCCTCAGCTTTAAGGGCATTTTTACGTCAGGATCCCGATATTGTTATGGTAGGTGAGATTCGAGATCTCGAAACTGCGGAAATATCTATTAAAGCGGCACAAACTGGTCACTTGGTGCTTTCTACACTGCATACTAACTCCGCCCCAGAAACATTAACGCGTTTGGCGAATATGGGGGTTCCGTCCTACAACATTGCCAGCTCAGTATCGCTTATCATTGCACAGCGCCTAGCTAGAAGGCTTTGTTCAAGGTGTAAAGAGCCCGAAGAATCATTACCACACGATGAGTTGGCCGCACAAGGGTTCTCAGAAGAGCAAATTAATACCATGACCTTATACAAACCCGTTGGTTGCAATGAATGTACACAAGGATATAAGGGGCGTGTTGGCATTTATGAAGTGATGAAGCTCAGTGAGCACATGAGAACTATTATTATGGAAGGTGGTAACTCATTAGACATCGCCAAACAGGCGGCCAGTGAAGGGATTAATGATTTAAGAAAGTCTGCACTAGTGAAGGCGGCTAGTGGAGTTACCAGTTTGGCGGAAGTTAACCGCGTAACAAAAAGCTAGTTTTGATTGAATGTAGGCGAATATGGCACAAGCTGATCAGAAAAAAGTTATCAAAAAACAAGTTGCGTTCGTATATGAAGGTCTGAATCGCCGTGGAGGCAAAATTAAAGGCGAGATTTATGCCGTATCGACGACCGAAGCAAAGGGCAGTCTAAAGAAACAAGGTATAACACCGACGAAAGTCCGCAAAAAGGCTCAACCCTTATTTGGCGGCGGTAGTAAACCTGTTGAGAGTAAAGATATTGCGGTTTTTACTCGACAAGTCGCGACCATGTTAACCGCTGGTGTACCTTTGGTTCAGGCTCTGGATATGATTTCAAAAGGGGCGGAAAAGCAAAGCCTTCAGAAATTGGTGCAAGATGTTTTGGGGCAAGTTCAGGCTGGTTCCACCGTAGCAGATGCTCTGCGTACTCAGCCGAAGTTTTTTGATGAATTGTATTGTGATCTGGTTGAGTCGGGTGAAAAGTCAGGTGCGCTTGATGCCATTTTTGATCGAATTGCAATTTATAAAGAAAAATCAGAGGCTCTGAGGTCGAAGATCAAAAAAGCCATGACCTATCCTGTTGCTATTTTAGTCGTTTCATTTGTTGTTGTAGGCATATTGTTAATTTATGTTATTCCGAGTTTTGAAGATATTTTCTCTAGTTTTGGTGCAGATTTGCCGGGCCCAACTCAAATAGCCATAGCGGCTTCTGAGGTTGCACAAGAATACTGGTTGTATGTAGTAGCTGGATTACTAATTGGATTTTATTTTTTCCGCAGAGGTTTAAGAACGAATCCAAGGCTGGCCGCAGCGGTTGACGCGTTGTTATTGAAGGCGCCAATCGTTGGCCCGATAGTGAACAAAGGCGCGATTGCCCGATACGCTCGAACACTATCGACTACTTTTGCGGCGGGCGTTCCATTGCATGAGGCACTGACTTCCGCTGCTGGTGCTTCCGGTAATGCGGTGTATAAAAAAGCGATTACCGAAATTAAGGCGGATGTTTCCGCTGGTAATATGATGCATGTGGCTATGCGTTCAACTAACCTCTTTCCGGATATGGTGAATCAAATGGTACTGATAGGCGAAGAATCAGGTGCACTTGATACCATGCTGGAACGCGTGGCAAATGTATATGAGCAGGAAGTGGATGATGCAGTAGATGGAATAACGGCATTAATCGAACCATTTATTATGGTATTTTTAGGTACGATAATAGGTGGATTAATTGTAGTGATGTATCTTCCCATATTCCAAATGGGTAATGCGGTTTAATAGAGTAGTTTGATGTTTGAGCAATTTTTCATTCAGCTGGAGACTTCTCCAGCTTTTTTATTGTCGATGGTAACAGTTTTATCGTTAATGGTTGGCAGCTTCCTCAATGTACTTATATATCGCTTACCTGTGATGATGAAAACAGAATGGGATTGTGAGTGCAGAGAATTACTGGCGGATGAACTCGATCAAAAGAAGCGGGTCAAAATAGATAAACACCAACCGTTTAATTTATTCAAACCTGACTCCCATTGCCCAGTGTGTAAAGCAAATGTAAAACCATGGCAGAATATTCCTGTATTCAGTTATTTATTGTTAAAGGGGAAGTGCGGCAATTGTTCGACTAAGATATCTGTTCGTTACCCGGCGATTGAAATGCTTACCGCAATTGCTTCTTTTATGGTCGCCTATGTTTTTGGATATTCGGCAGAAACTTTAGTTCTCGTCCCTTTGACCTGGATATTTATCGCCCTGATTTTTATCGATATTGATCATATGTTGTTGCCTGATCAGCTTACCGTACCCTTGTTATGGTTCGTATTATTATCTTCGATCTGGGGTGTTTTTCATTCGCCAAAAGATGCACTCATCGGTGCTACTGCTGGTTACTTGAGTTTATGGTCCGTTTATTGGGTATTTAAAATCGTAACGGGCAAAGAGGGCATGGGTTTTGGTGATTTTAAACTATTGGCTGTTGTTGGGGCTGTAGTTGGCTGGATTAAATTACCTATGGTTATCTTATTGTCTTCAGCTGTCGGGGCGGTTATTGGCATAAGCATGATGTTATTTGGCAAAGCAGGCCGCACAACCCAGATCCCGTTTGGACCTTATATTGCGATCGCTGGTTGGGTTGCCATGTTATGGGGAGAACAGATACTGAACTGGTACTTAGGGATCTTAGCGTGAAAAAACCAGACGTTTTATTAAACAAGTTCATTGTTGGTGTAACCGGAGGAATAGGTTCCGGAAAGACGGCAGTTACCGATAGGTTTATACAACTCGGTATCGATGTAGTGGACGCGGATATTGTGGCAAGAGAAGTGGTTGCTATTGGCAGCAAAGTATTGGCGGCGATAGAAGCACATTTTGGCAGGGAGATTTTATTAACAGATGGAAGTTTGGACCGAGCTAAACTCAGAACTATTATTTTTACCGACGTTGAACAAAAAAAATGGCTGAATCAGTTGATGCACCCCGCAATTAGAACCGAACTTATTCAGCAATTATCCCAAGCTGACTCCGTTTATGTGATTTTATCAGCGCCTTTGTTGCTGGAGAATAATTTGCAATTCTTGGTGGATAAAGTGTTGTCGGTGGATGTCCCCGAGAAGCTGCAAGTTGAGCGTGCCAGTCTTCGTGATGGGGTATCTGCCGAGCAAATACAGGCTATTATCGAAAGTCAGATTACACGGGAGCTGCGATTGCAACGATCCGATGAGGTAATTGACAACTCCGGCGATTTAGAACAGTTGCAATTAGAAGTGGATAAGGCTCACCAACGTTTTTTGCAGATGAGTTAGATGCTCAACATTTTAAGTTGGAATTGTGACAAAAGTGTGTAATTTTTCTTCGTTATGTGTTTAAACTAGACCTCGGAAATTAGTAAGTAGTTAATAATAAGAATAATAATGAATTATGTCGTCTATGAACATCCGTTGAATGAAAGGGTCAGGTTGCTGATGCGGCTTGAGTTGTTGTTTCAACAATTAGACGAATATCAAACACTTACTGAAGAACAAAACATTCAATTCTTTTTTACTCGCCTTTATGACTGCATTGAATTGCTCGAACGAAACGACGTGAGAGGCACTCTGAGTTTTTATTTGGATTTGTTGGAAAAAAGCATGATCCGCTGGGCTGCGCATCCGGACATACAGAATGAGTCTTTGCAAAACAAACTTAAAGAGGCGATTCGATTGCAGTCCGAAGTCAGTAATATGACCAAAGCCTGTCAGCAACTTAAAGACGATAAGTTTTTGGCCAGCCTTCGTCAACGTTTTGGTATCGCTGGTGGAAGCTGTGATTTTGACCTACCTCAGTTGCACTATTGGCGATTCAAGCCACTTAATCAGCGGCAACAAGATATAGATGAATGGTTAAGTGTGTTGGCACCTCTCAAGCAAGCGTTGGATTTTTCACTATTATTTTTAAGAGAGTCGGCTCGTTTTGAGCCTGCAACCGCCGAAGATGGATTCTACCAAGATTGCTGCAACGATAATGTGGTCTTAATACGAATCCGTTATGATCAGTCCAAAGGACATTTCCCTATGGTGAGTGGCAGCCACCGCCGATATTCAATCAGCTTTATGCGTCCAGATAAATGTTCCGTAAAGACCTCCGTGGATGATACAATTGAGTTCGAATTAGCTAATTGTTGAATCTGAGTTATGCCTACCGTAGTAAATTGCCCAACTTGTGAATCTAGTGTTGAATGGGGCCCACAATCTGAATATCGACCGTTTTGTAGTAAACGCTGCCAGCTTATCGATTTAGGTGAATGGGCAAACGAATCGAACAAAATCGCTGAATCTCCTCAAGTTTCAGCCATATCAGAAGCCGATTTGGATCGCATCGAAAACATGTTAGCGCAGCAAGAGAACGAATTTTTTAAGTAAGTTGCCGTTATGCTGGTCATTTCTAACAATGTTAGTTTATCGGAAGATGAGATCGAACTATCCGCAATTCGAGCCCAAGGGGCTGGCGGGCAAAATGTCAATAAAGTCTCTTCAGCTATCCATCTCCGTTTTGATATCAGGGCATCGTCATTGCCTGACTTTTACAAAGAACGTTTGTTATTACTTAAAGACAAGCGCCTGACCAAAGAGGGCGTGATTGTGATCAAGGCGCAGCAGTTTCGAACCCAAGAGCAAAACCGTGATGATGCTTTAGAACGATTAATAGAACTTATTAAAAGCGTAAATAAAGTCGAAAAGGTGCGCAGAGCAACGAAACCAACAAGAGCATCAAAAGTAAGGCGAATGGACTCAAAAAACCGCAGGGGACAGGTTAAACAGATGCGCGGTAAAGTTGATTGGTAATTGTCTTATTAACTATAGAACTTATTAACTATAAAGTATCTACTCTCGTAGCCCAGCAGAGACTTGCACTAGCCAAAATGTATTAGTTCTCCTTATATTGGTTGTCCCTACGCCAGAATCGTTTTTGGTCTATGTCTCGTTCCCACAGTTCAGCCGGATTCCAATAATAACCTTTAGGGAATTGTTTTTTGTAATACTCTGGACCGAAATCGGATTCTGTTCTGGCGACCTCATTATCAATCAAAAACTGAGGGGTGACCTTTATCTGCGTATGATCGTCAAACTGTAATTGACGTCGAGTTAGCTGTTTTACGATTGCGCAATTTTCATTGGGCGGGTTTAGCCCTGTTACAACGGCACGTTCAGGGACGTGAGTTTCTTTTGATATAAAGAATAACCCGGCTCCTAGTGGATAACGCCCCACCATTTGCTTGAATATTTCCCCAAAGTCTTTATGAATGATATTTTTACTTATTCCGCTTTTCAGGATGCCATAGGCTCTGAATGCCAAGAGGTTATCGTGTTTAAGTTTGGTCGATAACATAAAGGCGGAATAAATCATGGGAATGCGTATAACATTGCCAAGTGGGTGTTGAGCTTTAGAGTAATTGGCGAGCAAAGTTTGTTTAAATATAAACTTTTGCAGTTCTACCGCATGTTGCGATTCATCTTCTGTATTGCTGAGTTCCTTTGGTGAGCCTAAGCCATAGGTCAGATAATTGAGTGTATTTTCATAGATGATCCGCACTAGGTCTTTACGCGTGTTTTCGTCCAGTTCTCGGTAGCGATTTCCTCGAAAAATCCTCTGTGCATCGTTTGAGTAACTACCAATGTTGTGTATCAATGCTGCTTCGATAACTGGTTGCAACACATCCTTCTTGAATACTTCCAATGTTTCAGGATCTAGCTCTTTATGGCCTGGATGTTCTTTACTTTCTACAAGTTCAGGGTATCGGTCGACTATAAAGGACTCTTTAACTAAGTCTTGCTCAATTAGCTGCATTAAAAACTTTGCTGCCATAGCGGCAATGTACAAAGGTTTGGCTTTTTCATTGCTAGGGCATCGAGTGTGATCGCCTGCTAATGGCGCCCTTAGAATAATGGTAGTTAAAAACTTTGTCAGATCTTTCTCTTTAACGACGTTTTCGACAATGAGGCTGCTCAACTTATTAAGTTTGGCTCGTCGCTTTTCAAACCCTGCAAATACTTTGGGTTCCAATTGCTTTAGGTTTTGCTCGGTGCGTTGTTTAATGTCTGCGAGTTCTTGCAGGTAGGTTAGTGCGTCGGGTTGATCTTTTATTTGAGGGAATACACCGTTTTCTTCTTTATAAGAATGAATGGTTTTTACTTGCTCATCAATTTCGTGAATCCGAGCTTTTTCTCTCGCGTACAACCCAAACAAGGCATCGTATTCTTCGTAAAATTTAGTCGCATCTTCCAGAAGATCCACGTACTTAAGCTTTAACTCGTTTAGTAAATCAGTAATAAAAGGTTGCTGCGACATTCAAGGTTCCTAACAAAAGCCTTAAAACTTAAGTGTTTAGGGCTAGTCTAGCTCAATATAGACGATATCAGTATGTTTCAATAAGTATAACCTTGTCGGCATACAAATTAATAAGAGATCTTCCCATATTTTTTTCTTAAAAGTTCGCGTATAATGCGCGCAAAATTCGACAGGCTCAGAAAATGGGTGTGTTCGTAAACACTTTTTAAACAATTTTATTGGAGTTCATCATGGCTTTAGAGCGTACTTTTTCTATCATCAAACCAGACGCAGTTGCTAAAAACGTAATCGGTGCTATCTACAACCGTTTCGAATCTGCTGGTCTTCGCATTGTTGCTTCTAAAATGGTTCACCTTTCTCAAGAGCAAGCTGAAGGTTTCTACGCAGAGCACAAAGAGCGTCCTTTCTTCGGTGCTTTAGTTGAGTTCATGACATCTGGTCCAGTTATGGTTCAAGTTTTAGAAGGCGAAAACGCTGTTGTTAAAAATCGTGAAATCATGGGTGCAACTAACCCAGCTGAAGCGGCTGCTGGTACTTTACGTGCTGACTACGCTGAGTCTATCGATGAGAACGCAGTACACGGTTCAGACGCTCCTGAGTCTGCTGCTCGTGAAATCGCTTATTTCTTCTCTGCTGACGAAGTTTGCGCACGCACTCGTTAATAGAAGATAAAGTTAATGACAAAGGGACTTAAGGCATACTTAAGTCCCTTTGTTGTTTATAAGAGCGGTATATTAGAGTTGCCTTTTTAATGATTCCTTTCAATAAGGATTTATTCAAAAGACAAATCGCGTGTAACAACGCAGCTAACTAAACAAGCTACAAGAGGTTCCTATGTCTGTTGAAATGACTGCCGCCGACACTTCCGTCAAGAAAATCAATTTACTCGATTACGATCGTAAAAGTTTACGCCAGTTTTTTGCCGATGAATTGGGAGAAAAACCGTTTCGTGCCGATCAAGCCATCAAATGGATTTATCAGATGGGCCAAACTGACTTTGACGAAATGACCAATTTTTCAAAGAAGTTGAGAGCCAAACTAAAAGAAAAGTGTGAAGTCAGAGCGCCAGAAATTAATGTTAGGCAAGAGTCATCCGATGGTACTATTAAGTATGCCATGTTATTGGAAGGCGGCCAGGAAGTAGAAGCCGTGTGGATCCCAGATGGTGACCGTCGTACATTATGTGTTTCATCTCAGGTTGGTTGTGCTCTCGAATGTACATTTTGCTCTACCGCTCAACAAGGGTTTAACCGTAATCTAAAAGTTGGGGAAATCATTGGCCAGGTTTGGCGCGTAGTGCAGGACATTGGTTGGGATGGTTTATCGACTAACCGTGCAGTAACCAATGTAGTAATGATGGGCATGGGTGAGCCATTATTAAACGTGAATAACCTAGTTCCTGCATTAGACCTGATGATGGACGACTTCGCATATGGCCTGTCAAAACGTCGTGTTACGGTAAGCACGTCTGGCGTAGTACCAGCACTGGATTTGTTAAAAGAAAAAATCGATGTGGCTCTGGCCATTTCTCTCCATGCTCCAAATGATGAGCTGCGTGATGAGCTTGTACCTATCAACAAAAAGTACAATATCGAAGAGTTTTTGGCTGCATGCCGTCGTTACATCGACGGTTCAACCGCTAATGAGACAATTACAATTGAATACGTAATGTTAAATGGCATTAACGATTCTATGGAACAAGCAAGAGAGCTTGCAAAAACTTTACGTGGCACACCATCTAAAATTAACCTGATCCCATGGAACCCGTTCCCGGGGGCGCCTTATGAAAAATCATCGAACTCAAGAATCGATCGTTTTTCTAAAGTATTACAGGAAGAAGGGTATACCTGCATTGTTCGTCGTACTCGCGGTGATGATATTGATGCCGCCTGTGGCCAATTAGTTGGCGATGTGGTGGACCGCACAAAACGTATGTTAAAAAAACAGATGAAAGGTGACGCAATATCAGTCAAAATGGTTTAAGACCTTATCATTGACTTAAAAGATTGCGGTTATGGGACGAAGAATTTTGCTGTTAGCCAGCGTGTTGGCGCTGGCTTCATGTGTGACGGAACAAACCTTTATAGATTCCAAAAAACAAGTACGGAATCTGGAATTCGATAAAAAGGACGCCGCAAAAACTCGCCTTATTTTGGGATTGAGTTATCTCGAAAATGGTCGTTTTGAACAAGCAAAATTCAATTTGGAAAAAGCGCTCGAATTTGGCCCCAAACGCGCTGACGTTAATTATAGCTTAGGTTATTACTATCAAGTGGTTGGCGAAATGGAGCTGGCTGAAGAATATTATTTAAGTGCGATTAATCTAGAGCCTAAAAACCCCGACACCCTTAACAACTATGGCACCTTCTTGTGCAATGTGGGTAATGTTGAAAAGGCCGAAGTGTACTTCAAAAAAGCAATCAATATCTCCAAATATACCCGTGCCGCGGAAAGCTATGAAAATATGGCTATCTGTGCTTTGAGTAATGATCAGCTTGTTAAGGCTGAAGACTACTTTGAGATGTCCTTCAAACATAATCCGAGTCGTGCCAACAATGTTGTTTCACTCGCTGGGGTCAAGTATGCCAATGGCGATTTGGTGGCTGCACTGGATTTTTATGGCCGCTATTTGAGACTCAATAACCCTTCTGCTCGAGGTCTGTTATTGGGGTATATTCTTGAAACGCGCAGGGGACGTGTGACTCAGGCGAATAAATATGCCAATCAGTTAAAACTAGAGTTTGCTGGTTCAAGAGAGGCCCTCTATTTTACTACTGGGCAGGTTAAAAATAGTGAGTTTGAACAACTCAGAAAAAAGTTCTCGGCGCTGAGTCAACAATCGGGAAAACCAGCGCCTAAAATTCGCATTACTCGAAAATCTGAAAATAAGCTTCCGGCACAGAGAAAAAGCACGCCAATATTAACTACAAGCTTGAGTGGTGCTGGCATGTTAGCGGGTAGTTCTCAAACTACTATTTCGAGTTTAAAAGCCGCTAAAGAGTTACGCCAGAAAGTTAGGATGTTTTCTGCACCGCTTACAGACTCGGAGTCCATCGAGATATCCGAAAGAAGACAAAAAACGGTAGCATTGGCAAAAGCAACGGCATTACCGGAAGAGCAGGTATTGCTTGAACAAGTTCCTCAGGGTGAGTTAATAAATGACAGAGCCGCGACTGAAAAATCGAAGCGTTATTTAAATCTGTCATTACCAGATATTGTGATTCCGAAATATGAAGTGGTTGATGGCGATAATCTATATCGTGTTTCAGTCAAATTTAATGTTCAAATTTTGAATTTGATGGAGTGGAACCAGCTTAAAAAAGAAGAATTAGACCAGGGACAAGTCTTGTTTGTGGCCGACCCAAAACCTGTTGTTGAAGTTGAGGAAGAACTGTTGTTATCTCAATTGGCCAGTCAATACAAAGTGAAATTGTCGGCGTTAATGGCATGGAACAAGGTTGAGTCGGATGGTTGGATCAAAAAAGGTACAAGGGTGTTAATCATGGAACCATCAGCCTATCTGACTGGTGGTCAGGATGATCTCAGCAAAGAGATAGAAAATATAGAGCTTGATGAATTTTTAGACATAGACATCGTTAACATAAACGTGCCTACCCATAAAGTAGCCAATAATGAGTTTTTATATACGATATCGACCAAATACAACATCAAAATCAATGCGTTGATCAGGTGGAATGGGTTAGAATCGGAGTCTGATATCAAAGTAGGTCAGATTTTATATTTAGCCAATCCTGATATCTATTATGAAGTAACACACCAACAAAAACTGTCTGATGTGGCAAACCATTTGCAGTTGGAATTGTCTGAATTAATGGCATGGAATAATGTCAAAAATGACGGGTTAGTTAAAGCCGGAACTAAGCTGTTAAAAGTGAACGCGGAGCGCTACCAATAATGACCGAGCAAGAACAAAATATCGAACAGGATTTGTCGCAAGAACAACAAACCCCAGGACAAGTATTATCAGCGGCGCGCCTTGCTCAAGGAATTGAATTATCAGAACTATCAGAATTGATCAAAGTTCCGTTAAATGTTCTGGAAGCCATCGAAAAAGATCGTACTCCAAAAAATTTGCCAGAAACTTTTTTACGTGGATATATTCGCTCCTATGCGAGAAAAGTGGGAGTCGAAGAGTCTCTCGTTTTAACCCAAGTCGAAACAACGGCCGCTTTTGAGAAGCCCCCTGAAGCTAAGCAGGAGATGCAGTCTTTTAGCAGACGTAATAAACGCAAAGCGTTGGAACGACGTTTAACCATCGCTACCTGGGTTATCGCCCTTGTATTGATCTTAGCGGCAGCAATCTGGTGGTGGCAGGATAGTAAGAGTTCTGACATTGCACCCGTTGCAGGTCAGGCTCAAGGTACCTCAGTTGGACTAGCAACTACACAAGGTATAGAGCAGTCTACTGAAGAATTGCAGGCCGAGAACCAACCTACTGAAATCATTACCACAACTGTATCTGAACTTACACCAGCGGAATTGGCAGCCGTTGCGGAAGAAGTAGAACCAGAAGTGAACAATGCTGAAGCTCCTTCAACATCATCTTCCTTTGAAACATTATCCGTTGTTGAACAAGTAGTAGTTGAAGAGAATCGCACTGCACAGAATACAGAAACATCACTTGAGAGTGGCAGTATAGAATTATCTGAACGTAACGCGGTGGCGGAACTTGTTGAAGATTCTCCAATGCAGCTGACTGCTGAACAGAAGGCTTTAGTTGCAGATAACGGTGAGGTGGACGAAGAAGGGTTTATCAAGGTTGAAATGAAATTCGAAAATGATTGTTGGGTAGAAGTTTATGACGTCAATGAAGAGCGAATTGCGGTAGGCAATAAACCTGCAGGTTATTTGATGACACTTAATGCTCAAGGACCATTTAATGTTTTACTAGGTAATCCAGCTGGAGTGTCTATCTGGATTAATGGTGAACCTTACGATATGTCCGATTTACCGCGAAATCGCGTGGCAAGATTTGAGTTGGACTTGCCGATGACGGCAACTTCACAAGTAGTACAATAAACAAAGTAAAGAGATTTAGACCCTATGTTTGGTGACAACCCAATTAAACGTCGTAAGTCGACACAAGTTATGGTGGGCAATGTACCGGTTGGCGGCGATGCGCCAATTGCTGTGCAATCCATGACAAACACTAAAACGACGGATGTTGAAGCCACGGTGGCACAAATCAAAGCGTTAGAGCAAGCTGGCGCTGATATTGTCAGAGTTTCGGTGCCAACGATGGATGCAGCCGAAGCGTTTAAAGAAATTAAACAACAGGTATCTGTACCTTTGGTCGCCGATATTCATTTTGATTATCGTATTGCTTTAAAGGTGGCAGAGTACGGTGTTGACTGTTTGCGCATTAACCCGGGCAATATAGGCAATGAAGAGCGTATTAAAGCGGTTATCGATGTTGCTAAAGAAAAAAATATCCCAATTCGCATTGGTGTTAACGGTGGTTCTTTAGAAAAGGACATTCAGGAAAAGTATCACGAACCAACACCAGAAGCTCTGGTGGAGTCAGCGATGCGCCATGTTGAAATTCTTCAGCGACATGACTTTCATAATTTTAAAGTCAGTGTAAAAGCTTCAGACGTTCATTTAGCGGTTGGTGCATACCGTTTATTAGCGCAGAAGATTGAACAACCCTTGCACTTAGGCATAACTGAGGCGGGAGGATTCCGTTCGGGTGCTGTGAAGTCTGCCGTTGGCCTTGGCATGTTGCTGGCGGAAGGAATCGGTGACACGTTACGTATTTCTTTGGCTGCGGACCCAGTTGAAGAAGTAAAGGTTGGCTTCGATATCCTTAAATCATTAGGGATCCGTTCTCGCGGTATCAACTTTATTGCATGCCCAAGCTGTTCTCGACAAGAGTTTGATGTGGTTAATACCATGAACCAACTAGAAGAAAGATTGGAAGATGTAATCGAGCCAATCACGGTTTCGGTTATTGGTTGTGTGGTCAACGGGCCGGGTGAAGCTTTGATTTCTGATATTGGTCTTGCTGGTGCCAATAAACGCAGTGGTTTTTATCTAAATGGTCAACGTCAGAAAAAACGTATCGACAATGGTGATGTGGTTGATCAGTTAGAGTCAGAAATTCGCGAGTACATAGCTAACAAAATCCCAGCTACGAATGTAGACTAAAGGCCGTAAAAAATAATATTGTGTTTGACGCCAGCCTATGCTGGCGTTGTTGTTTACAGAACCCGTGCAGGCAGTTTTATACCACTTCTGGCCTAGCTCTGAACTGACTAATTACTTACCAGAATTGGTATTACTCTACTATGAACTTGATGACTCACTCATACTGCTTTAATCTCTTCTTATAAAACCCAGAACTCACACATAAAGGTCTGAGATGACTGATAAAAATGAAAAAATTGAAGAGACGCAAAATACTAATTTGCCGATTAATGCAGAAGAGTTTTTTCAGCAGGAAATTGATCAAGTAAATAAAATTTATGACATTATCATAGAGTTTTTTGCCAATTATACGTTCCAGTTAATTGGCGCTGTTATCGTCTTTTTAATCGGTTATTACCTCGCTGGTAAAATAGCAAACTCAGTCTTACGATTGTGTGAACGGCATAAACTTGATGTGACCTTAAGTCGATTTTTGTCTAATGCCAGCCGCATGTTGATTGTGGTATTAGTTGCCATTATTGCCTTAGGTAAACTTGGGGTAAGTGTTACACCATTTATCGCTACGATAGGTGCAGTTTCTTTAGGGGCTGGATTGGCGTTGCAGGGGCTCTTAGCGAACTACGCCGCCGGATTCAATATTATTATGATCCGCCCATTTGTCGTCGGCGATACCATTACTGTGCAAGGCGTAACGGGCATAGTTAAAGAAGTTCTATTGGCGTACACCATATTGACCGATGAGGATGACGTAGAGATCATGATCCCTAACAAACATATTGTTGGTGAGGTTCTGCAAAATTCGAAAACGGATAGTTTATTGGAGTTGACGGTCGGTATAGATTATCAGCATAACCCTAATCAAGTGGTCGATATGATCCAAGCCTTAATGGAGTCCTTACCGTTAGTAAGTAAAAACAAACAGCCGCTGGTTGGTATTGATGAGTTTGCTGATAGCTCAATAAACATAGGCATTCGGTTTTGGACGCCAACCGCAAGTTTATATGCTGCTAAATATGGTGCATACAAGTCCATTTATAATTTGCTGCAAAAGGAAAGTATCAAGATTCCTTATCCGCAACGCGATGTGAGGCTTATTAAAGACGAAACAAGTTAAAGTTGTTTAAAAGGAATAACAAAAAAAAGCGAATAACGTTGAAATTTATTCTGTGAATGCTCGTTCACATAGTAAATTCCAATTTTATAGAGAAATATTGATGTATAAACTTCTATTAACATTTGTCGTTCTTATCTCTGCGAATACGTTTGCGGCACCCTTTACCAGCAATGAAGGTATTGCAGAATCCGATCAAATGGTTCGCCCTTTGTTACCGGGAATGATGGTCGATAACACTTGTCTGCAAGATTTACATAAACAAACGGTATGTACCGATAAGTTATTATCTGAAAAGCCGACTATTATGGTGGTTTATCGTGGAGGCTGGTGCCCCTACTGTAATGCTCAGTTAAATCGATTGAAAAAAATTGAAGATAAGTTAACTGATATGGGGTATCAGTTGCTAGCGGTTTCACCTGATTCTAATAAGAGTGTTAACGAGCAGAAAAAACGTCAAAAATTAAGTTATACATTGTTAACTGATAATGAACTAGCGTTATCAAAAGAACTTGGTTTGGCGTTTTTCTTAGATAAAAAGACGGAACAAAAGTACCGAAACCGTTTAGGTGTCGAGTTTGCCGATATTAATGGAGACACGCGTGTGTCATTGCCAGTGCCTGCTGTTTACATCTTAGATAAAAAGGGCATGGTACATTTTCAATATGTTAATCCTAGCTTTAGAACGCGACTTGATGAGAAAGTATTGTTAGTCGCTGCAGAGCAGGCGTTAAAAGTGATGAAATAGAGCTAAAAATGTTTAAGTTTGGCTGTTTGTTGATTTGTTTGACCTTCTCTTTGTTAATACGCGCGGATGATATAAAGCCGTTCACTTCAGATGGCTGCTCTGTTTTTCCTGAAGGTACTTTTGAACAAAAAGAACTTTGGTTAACCTGTTGTACTGCCCATGATTTAGATTATTGGATGGGCGGTACCTATGAACAGCGCAAACAATCTGATTTCAGATTAAAACAATGTGTCGAAAATGTGGGGGAACCCATAATTGCAAAGGCTATGTTGGCAGGCGTGAGAGTGGGTGGTTCTCCTTACTGGCCGTCCAGTTTTCGCTGGGGTTATGGTTGGCCCTACCCGAGAGGGTATAAGGCTTTATCACAGGATGAACTTGAGCTCATTCGTCAAAAATTGAAAAATGTTGATGACATAAAAAACGCGCAATAATCTGCGCGTTTTTTAGTTTGGAGGTAATTTCCGAACTGCAGAAAACTCTATTTAACTGCGTCGTCTCCGTCTGGCATACAGGCCTAATAAGCTGACAGAAAAGAGCGCTAAAGTCATAGGCTCTGGCACGTTTACACGCTCGCGTACAATGAGAGCCACGGTATCAAAAATAGGTTCATTCAATATGAAATCCGGTGCCGTATATCCGCCACCTAATGTTCCTTTACCTGTATTGTCATCTGCTCCAATGCGGCCAACTAAAAGGTCGTTCGCATTAGTCCAAGTCGCCAGCTCCCACATTTCATTAGGTGCTGTACCATTTAGTTGATCGAACAGTTTGCCGCCGGCGTATTGAGCAATGCTCTCGCCATTAGCTGATGGATCGGTATCAAACCAATCAAACAGTGCAGAAAATTCATCAGTCGTAGCCCAACGCCATTCTGACTGACTCGTTAACCAAGAATTAATAGTATTAATATCCGCTTGATCACCCGAACTGGAACCATCTTCATTTAACAGATCACTGTAAGACGCACGCATGATATCCAAGTCCATATCATTGTTAGTCCAGAACATTTCATTAAGTTCGTCAGAGCTGTAACTGTCAATATCGATAAGGCCACTGCCCATTGAATCCATAGTACCCATTGAATCCATAGTACCCATTGAATCCATAGTACCCATTGAATCCATAGTACCCATTGAATCCATAGTACCCATTGAATCCATAGTACCCATTGAATCCATAGTACCCATTGAATCCATGGTGCCCATTGAATCCATAGTACCCATTGAATCCATGGTGCCCATTGAATCCATAGTACCCATTGAGTCCATAGTACCCATTGAGTCCATAGTACCCATTGAGTCCATGGTACCCATTGAGTCCATAGTACCCATTGAGTCCATAGTACCCATTGAGTCCATGGTTCCCATTGAATCCATAGTACCCATTGAGTCCATGGTTCCCATTGAATCCATAGTACCCATGGAGTCATTCAAATTAGACGGATCCTGTGCTCCCGAATTTTGAAAAGCACTGCCGTTGAAGGGGTCGTTAACTTGCGCCTGAGCGTCAGTAGTCGCATTAATAGCACATGCTAATACAGCAGCTTTTGGCAATACCGAAGTTACATTAAACTTCATTTACCTGCTCCTTTTGGTTTTGTAGTAAGTTTTGAAGTGATTCCAAACAGTGATCACAAAATTGTGATAACTGCTCTTTAAAAAAATGAAGGTAATCGTCATGGGCTTTAAATGGCATGCGATTTAAGTGACTGCTTAAGGTCACGGAAAAATAACGTAAAACACCTGAAAGTAGGTAATACTCAATCTTGCGTTTATGGTTAAACTCAATTATGGCTGTATAGCGGCTTAAAAGGTTTTGCATTTGATAACTGTTTTTAGAAGTTGTTAGTTCCTTTTTTAGCTTTTGCAATATATCGAGGCAGTCTTCAAATTGTATTAATAATATATCGTTATTGATCAGAACTGAGTTTGCATCAGAATGTTTTAATAAACCTAAGACACGCTTTTTACTAATTCTTGCCACTTCTATTTTTAAAACATCTGCAAATTCCTCTGCCAATGCACCATTAATGTAAGCGCCATCCGAACTATTGCGGCATTTTACACTTGGGTTTCTAAGCAGCAATTGCTCGATGTTGACCCTTGCCAAATTGTATATTCGGTCGGTCCCGACACTGCCGCCAAAATTTCCGGGTACTTTAAACTCACTTTGGTAACTCGCCTTTGACAGAGCATTAGCTTTATCGAAGTAATCCGAAGATGCAGAATGGTGTTTGTTTGGATCCTTAAAACCATAGTCACAACCAAGCAGGGTAAGATTCTTGAAACCTAAAGAAACAAAAGACGCAGCGGCAAAATTAGTAACGGTAGGATTTGAAAAATACAGCTCATCAAGAGTGTTATCATGCATCACACTGAGCAAGTTTGTACCCGAGTCATTAGCTTTTGCAAATAGTAACTTATTGGAAAACAGCTCGGTTATTTTTGGAGTCACGGTATTGAGGGCAAAGAGCGTGCTGTTTTTTAACATTTGCTCGGATAACCATGGGTGGCATATTTCGTACGAACCATCGGTCCTTTCCATTTCAACATGCACATCAGGTGTAATACCGTTTCTTCTTAGGGCCGCTAATGCGGTACCACAACTCGCGATAATAAACTTTGATTGGTTTTGGCTGAGTAGTTTGATATTGGCATCTAAGGAGGGACCATTGCCAACAATGACAACAGGCGTATCTATCGACTTTTTCACACTTTGAGTATAGATATGGCAGCCGTTGTTAACATTTTTTATTGTATGAGTAAGACCAATGATTTCATCGTCAAAAAAGCCCCAGGTACTAAGCCACTGTTGCCTTATGGGAACAAAGTTCTCGAATATTTGGTTAAAAAGCGGTGTTTCATAATGTCGATATAAACTTAGTTCAGCAAAGAAGTCGAATCCCTGCGTTTTTGCGAATTGTAAAACTTGTTCTTTAAATGCTTGAACAGAACCGGCGGTAATTATGGTGAATTGTCCACCATTCTGCTTGCAATGTTGGTTTAATTCATCGACGTTGATGTTGCTAAGAAAGTGAAACAACATATCTTCGTTGGGTTCCAAAAGAATAATCGAACCGAAACTGCGGCTTTGAATCAGATGCTGCAGATGAAACCCCAAACCCGCGCCTAATACTACCAGATTTGACTGATTAGGTGCTTTAAGTGGGAAACCTAATGTATGCGCTTTTTCATTCAATCTGTTGATCGTGTTTTGATGTTCGGCAAATGACGTTGGAACGGTAGGGTAATGCAATGAATAGTGAGTGGGATTTTTATTAAATTGCTGAACTTGTTGCTGACAAGCTAGATTAGCATCCATTCCATAAAACAACTCATCTTCGGCAAATATTAGATCATCAAAGGGCTTGTTGGTTCTTTTTAGCTTATGCGGTTGGTAATTTTGTAGTTTGCATAGAACTTGAAGAGAATAAGTAGTCGTTAGGCTGGCGAGATTGTTCGTAAGCATTCCTATTGCATCATTTATTTCCATACGAATATTTTTGTACAACCAAAACAAATAGATAGAGGGGAGTACTGTATTTTAGCACTGTACCAAAGTCAAGTTGTCCAGTTAATGGGGACGGCTTGGGGGGAGGTAATTATTTGGATGGATGAAAAAACGCGCATCAAAATGCGCGTTTATGATTAGTGATAAAAGGCACTACACCTCAAACATGTCCAACATCCCTTCTGCAGCCTTTCTGCCTTCAGCAATGGCCGTGACAACTAAATCTGCACCTCTGACGATATCACCGCCAGCGAATATTTTCGGGTTGGTGGTTTGATAAGCAAACTCAGAATCTTCATTTGCTTTAATGGTATTCCAGTCGGTTAGCTCAACGTCAAATGGCTTCAGCCATTCAAGGTTTAATGGCTGGAAACCAAAGGCTTGAATCACGGCATCGGCTTCAACTACATACTCTGAGCCTTCGATGGCTTCCGGGCGGCGACGACCATTGGCATCCGGTTGTCCTAACTGTGTCTTAACAAATTTAACGCCACAGGCATTACCTTGTGCATCCACTTCGACTGAAATTGGTTGCACATTCCAGACAAACTCCACACCTTCTTCTTTAGCATTTTGGACTTCACGTGCGGAGCCTGGCATGTTCGCTTCGTCACGGCGATAAGCACAAATGACACTTTCCGCATTTTGACGAACAGAAGTACGGACACAGTCCATTGCTGTATCACCGCCACCTAATACCACCACCTTTTTACCCGCGAAGTCGATGCGTTCTTTTTCCGTTCCCATCACATATCGTGTATTGGAAATAAGAAATGGTAACGAATCGTACACGCCAGGTGCGTTTTCGTTCGGGAAACCACCACGGATGTATTTGTAGGTACCTACACCTAAAAATACGGCATCGTACTCATCAACAAGTTGTTGCATTGGAATGTCTTTGCCAATTTCGGTATTTAAGACAAATTCTACACCCAACTCTTCAAATACTTCGCGACGATGTTTGATCACGCTTTTTTCTAATTTGAAAGAAGGAATGCCAAAGGTGAGCAGGCCACCAATTTCTTCGTACTTGTCAAAAACAACCGGTTTAACACCGTTACGCACTAATACGTCAGCGCAAGCAAGACCGGCAGGACCAGCACCGACAATTGCGACTTTTTTGTCGGTTTGCTCGACACCTTCAATACTTGGGCGCCAACCCATTTCAAAGGCTTTGTCTGTGATGTACTTTTCGATGCTGCCGATGGTAACCGCACCGAAATCATCGTTTAAGGTGCAACTGCCTTCACATAACCTGTCCTGTGGACAGACTCGGCCGCAAACCTCGGGCAGAGAGTTGGTTTTGTGAGATAACTCAGCCGCTTCGATGATCTTGCCTTCGTTAGCCAACTTTAACCATTGCGGAATGTAATTGTGCACCGGACACTTCCATTCACAATACGGGTTACCACAGTCTAGACAACGATCAGCTTGACCTTTCGCCTGAGGCTCAGTCAACGGTTGGTATATTTCGATAAACTCTTCCTTTCGGACGTTTACCGGAAATTTGGTTGGGTCGATACGTTTTACATCGATAAATTGATATACATTTTGACTCATACTACTTCCCCTACATCGCCTGCACTCGTAACTCCGCTGAAGAGCGGTGACGATGTCCCAATAACTGATTCACGTCTGACGTTTTTGGTTTAACTAATTTGAATTTAGGTAGCCAGTTATCAAACTCGGCCAGGATTTTGCCCGAGCGTTCACTTTGAGTTTGCTCGAAATGATCGTTGATCAAGCCACGTAAGTTTTCGATATGGATTGGCATATCAATATCTAACGACTCGATAAGTTCACCGTTCATTCGTTGCTCTAGGTCGCCTTCTTCGTCGAGCAAGTAAGCAAATCCACCTGTCATGCCCGCGCCAAAGTTTACGCCTGTATCACCTAGAATGACCACGACTCCGCCTGTCATGTATTCGCAAGCGTTGTCACCCGCTCCCTCAATAACGGCAATTGTGCCTGAGTTTCGCACGGCAAAACGTTCGCCAGCGCAGCCAGCCGCAAGTAACTTACCGCCAGTCGCACCATATAAACAGGTATTACCCATGATGGCTGATTTATGGCTGACATAACACACGCCTTTAGGGGGATGTATGGTTACCGTACCGCCAGTCATGCCTTTGCCGACATAGTCGTTTGCATCGCCAATTAGCTTTAGGTTAACCCCGCCTGCATTCCAGACGCCAAAGCTCTGGCCTGCGGTACCTGTGAAGGTAATATTAATCGGGTCGGTGGCCATGCCTTGGTTACCGTGTGTTTCAGCGACATCACCGGATAAAGTTGCACCGACTGAGCGGTCGGTATTGCGAATGTCGTAAAACAATTTGCCGCCCGTTTTGTTTTTCACCATGTCAGTTGCATCGTTAACCATTTGTTGGTTAAGAGCGCCTTTGTCTAATGGCGTATTTTCTGCAACACAATAAGCTGGAAATTCCGATTTCACACCACTTGAAGCTAAGATGCCGCCTAGTTCCAATTTATTTTGTTTTTGAGTTTCACCGTCAAGTAGTTCCAACAAGTCGGTACGTCCCACTAACTCTTCAAACTTACTGATGCCAATACTTGCCATGATTTCTCGCACTTCTCTTGCCATGCAAGTAAAGTAGTTTTCCACCATTTTAGGCAGACCTGCAAAGTACTCTTTGCGCAGGGTTTCGTCTTGAGTCGCAACTCCGGTTGCACAGTTATTTAAGTGGCAAATTCTTAGGAACTTACAACCAAGAGCAACCATAGGGCCGGTTCCAAAACCGAAACTTTCAGCTCCTAAAATTGCGCCTTTCACGACGTCTAAACCTGTTTTAAGGCCGCCATCTACTTGCACTCGTACCTTATGGCGTAAGCCATTTTCAACTAAGGCTTGATGGGTTTCAGACAGGCCTAATTCCCATGGACTACCCGCATATTTAACCGAAGTTAGCGGACTTGCTGCTGTGCCACCGTCAAAGCCGGAAATCGTGATCAAGTCGGCATTAGCCTTAGCAACACCCGTCGCGATTGTGCCAACACCGGGTTCAGATACGAGTTTCACTGATACCAATGCATTCGGGTTGACTTGTTTAAGGTCGAAGATCAGCTGGGCCAAGTCTTCGATGGAATAGATATCGTGGTGCGGCGGCGGTGAGATAAGTGTTACCCCTTGCACCGAATAACGTAATTTGGCGATTTCCGCTGTTACTTTATCACCCGGAAGTTGACCACCTTCACCAGGTTTGGCACCCTGAGCCACCTTGATCTGCAATACCTCAGCATTACGCAAATAATGCGGCGTTACCCCAAATCGTCCGGATGCAATTTGTTTGATTTTTGAGTTTCTGCTGGTGCCAAAGCGACGCGGATCTTCACCGCCTTCACCTGAGTTTGAAAAACCTCCCAGCTTGTTCATCGCCTGGGCCAATGCCTCATGGGCTTCAGGGCTTAATGCACCGATGGACATAGCGGCAGAATCAAACCTGGGATACAAAGTTTTAGCATCGGCTACGTCGTCTAGGCTGATGGCATCTTGTTTTTTCAACTTCATTAAGTCGCGGAAGTGCGCCGGACTCCTATCGTTTACCAGTGATGCAAATTTTTTGTAGTCACCATAGTCGCCAGACTTTACAGCAACCTGTAAGGCCTGAACCACATCCGGGTTATAGGCGTGGTATTCACCACCATGCACGTATTTTAGCAGTCCGCCATGTTCGATGTTTTTGCGTTTAAGCCAGGCGACTTTACCGTTAACCATCAGGTCCTGATGCACGTCTTCAAAACATGTGCCTTGAATTCGGCTGGTAATGTTAGGGAAACACAAGGCCATGATGTCAGAGCTTAAACCGACAGCTTCAAATAAGTTGGAGCAACGGTAACTGGCAATCGTTGATATGCCCATTTTGGACATGATCTTGAACAGACCTTTGTTAATGCCTTTACGATAGTTAATGACCGCTTGTTTAACTGGCAAATCGATGCTGCCGTTTTCGACAAACTGCTCAACCGTTTCGTAAGCCATATAAGGGTAGATGGCGGTTGCGCCCAGTCCTAACAAAACAGCAAAATGGTGCGAGTCGCGAACTGACGCGGTTTCAACCACGATATTAGTATCACAGCGTAGGTTATTTTCGACCAACGTTTTTTGTACTGCTCCTACGGCCATGGCTGCTGGTATGGGAACCAAACCCTTTTCAATGGCACGGTCAGATAAAATGACGATAACGCTGTTTTGCTCTTTTGCGGCGTAAACAGCTTTTTCGCATACCGTTTCTATCGCTGACTTTAAGTCGCTTTGTTCTGGATCGTATAGGATAGAAACCGTTTCTGTACGGTAATGCTCTTGATCAAATTCCTTTAATTGATCTAAGTCCGTGTACATAAGTACCGGAGATTCAAACAATACGCGGTCGGCGTAACCTGAGGTTTCATTAAATACGTTTTGCTCACGCCCTATACAAGTCGCTAAAGACATGACGTGGTTTTCACGAAGTGGGTCGATTGGTGGGTTGGTTACTTGTGCAAACAGCTGCCTGAAGTAGTCATAGAAGTTACGTTTTTTCTTCGACATAACGGCCATCGGCGCATCGTCGCCCATGGAGCCTGTCGCTTCCTGACCATCTTTGGCTAATACCTTAATAACTTGCTCGATTTCTTCAAACGAGTAGTTGAATAACTTGTGATAAACCGCCTGAGTCTCGTCATTAAACAAACGCTGGCCAATTTCATCACCGTCACATTGTTCAAATGGTTTTAGACGACGAATGTTTTTGTCTAACCACTCTCTATACGGGTGGCGCTCTTTTAAGTCATTATCAATTTCGTCAGAGTTCCATACCTTTCCGGTATAGGTATCTACCGCTAACATTTGTCCTGGACCAACGCGCCCTTGCTCAACAACCTCATCCGGTGTGTAGTCCCAGATGCCAGATTCTGATGCAAGAGTTAACAACTTGTCTTTCGTGATCATGTAACGCGCTGGACGTAAACCGTTTCGGTCGAGATTACAGGCAACATGGCGGCCATTTGTCAATACAATACCTGCCGGGCCATCCCATGGCTCCATGTGCATGGAGTTAAATTCGTAAAAGGACTTCAACTGATTGTCCATTTTAGGGTGGTTTTGGTATGCAGGTGGCACCAATAAACGCATCGCGCGGAATAAGTCCATTCCGCCCGCGAGGAATAGTTCTAACATATTGTCTAAAGATGCGGAGTCACTGCCAGTTTTACTGACAAACGGAGCGGCATCTTTAAGATCTGGAATGAGCGGTGAGCGGAACTTGTATTCTCGAGCCTGAGCCCACTGACGATTACCTTTTATGGTGTTGATCTCACCATTGTGTGCCAGAAAACGGAACGGCTGTGCCAACTTCCATTGTGGTGTTGTGTTGGTGGAAAATCGCTGGTGGAATACACATATCGCGGTTTCCATGCGGATATCGGCTAAATCCTGATAAAACTTGGGAAGGTCTTTTGGCATAACCAAGCCTTTGTAAACCGTGACTAAACAGCTAAGGCTTGGGATATAAAAATCGGGATCATCTTCCAGTTGTTTTTCGATACGTCGACGCGCCATATATAAGCGGCGTTCAAAATCTTTTTTACGCCATCCCGGTTGGGCATTGACAAACAATTGTTCAATTTGAGGAAGTTGAGCGGCTGCTATGTCTCCCAGAACTTCAGGGTTAGTGGGAACGACTCGCCAGCCGACTAACTCTAACATTTCGTTTTCGATTTCAGTCTGGATGATTTTTTTGGCTTTTGCAGCTTTATCACTGTCTTGGCTTAAAAATATGGTTCCTACGCCATATTTCTTACCCAAGTGCCAGCCATTTTCTTCGGCTACGGCGCGAAAGAACGCTTCTGGTTTTTGGATCAACAAACCACAGCCATCACCGGTTTTGCCATCCGCTGAAATACCGCCTCTATGTTGCATGCGGTCTAAACTGGCTATGGCAGTTCGAACGATTTTATGACTCGCTTCACCTTCTAGGTGCGCAATCAGGCCAAACCCGCAATTTTCTCGAACGTCTTGGCTGTCATGCATTAGCTGAATATGTTTAGAACCATTGTTGTTCACTCCGGTATCCTCCTTCCTAACCTTCACAGTCGTCGGTGTTTAACACCTGTTATTATTTTATTGAATAGAACTGTAAATTAATGAATATAAATTCACTTTATTGGTTATAAAAATGCAAATGGTTTAACAACATAACCATAAAAATATAACAGGTCAATAACAAAATAGGATAAATACTCTAAAAATATCGAAATAAAATTTCACATTCTGGTTAAAAATGTTGTGTTTTTAGAAATTTAGTATTGATTCTGTGTAATTGAATTACACATTGGCGTAAGGTTAATAAAATTGAGGAGGATAATAAATTTTACTAATAGTGAATAAAATTCATGTTAATAGTGTGGGTTTTCTCTGATAGTCGTTCGTTTCGCTATAGCAAAAAAAACGCACCAGAAGGTGCGTTTATATCTAAAATTTGTAGGCTTACTTAGCCTGATATCCGCCTTCCACTCCCTTGCTGGCAACCGCTACTGCATCGTGGGCATGTAAAGATTCATAGTGATTTACACGCAGCCAGAAATCTCGGTAACCTTCGATAGAGTTTAATGCATGTTTAATGCGGCGCCCTGCGTCTTCACAAAACATCAAGTTTTGTCCGTTCAGACGAGCAAACTCTTGTTCATCTTCACGTTTTACCGCTGCTTGAACCGGTGTTTGCAACGCATTTTCAATGGCATCAACTAAGTCAACAATAGGAAAATCATTAACCATATCGCTTAATTTTACTTTAACTTCGGCTATTGAACGCTGGCTGTGCGGAGTTGCGACAATGCCATCTGTAGTTCCTAACCATTTGTGAACTTCTTCTGCGCTTACTTCACCATCAAATTTGTCGTTAAACGCGTTTTGGATTAACTGTCTGGCAAGAGCTGCTGAGCAAGGGCAAGTTGATGAATATGGCACTTTAACAGCAAGTTCGACATCCAAGTGTCCTTGAGTTAAGTTACCTGTTATAACTACAGGGTAGGCTTTCCAACCTAGTTTTCCACTGATTAGCGACTTACGACGCATGTGGTAATCAAATTCAAATTTAACGTGAGCGCTGTCGCTTAAATCTTCATGACTGGTAATAAAGTTATCTAATAACTTAGCCAGGTTTTTTTGATTAAGGGCACTTTCAACTGACAGTTCATCTAACATCAAATATAAGCGTGACATGTGAATGCCTTTGGCTTTTGGTTGATTTAGATTTACAAATGCTTCAACCAGCGCCGAAACCGGACGGCTATCTCCCTGCATTTCTACCATAAGTGGCATTTCAATGTTGCTCATTCCTACCCAATCAAGTACACCTTCCGTTTGGGCTTGAGCTTGATTAGCGATATCGGGCATTTTGGTTGGCATGGATTCTCCAAAACTCAGCAGTAAAAGCCCTCGTGTGTCATAGAGAGGGCTCTTAAAAATAGTAATTAAATTTTAAGCGGTGGTTATATCACAAATTGAGCTTGAGAAATACCTTAGTAAGCTACTCAAGTATTATTTATTTCGAATATGTAATATCTGAACTGTTCTCCGCTGTCATGTCTTGTTTATGGTGACAGCAGACTGGAATTTCAAGGATTTGTTGTAATAATCCTATGACTTGTTATAACTGAATAATAAGTAAACGAAATGTATTACTAAGGAAGTGAACTTGATGCCAACTTTATGTCGTGGATTGGTCTTTATTTTGTTATTAGCCTCGAACTCTGTCTTGGCTAAAGCGGATTATTCCATGGTATTGATGGGGGGCGGAATGCAATTTTGTACTAGTCTAGAGCCTCGTCAGTGCGAAAAGCCACTAAAGATTAAGTCCGATTCATTAGTGGAATTTTTGTATCAGGTTAATCCTACAAATATCCAAGGTATTGCTGAGTCGCTGTGGCTAGAAAACCGTACCGAAACAAGGGTACATGTAATTGAAGCTTTAAACCAAGTGGCTGCAATATCAAAAAGTGAAATGTCTAAACGGCAACTACTTAACATTTTCCGAAAGACCGAACTCGTATCAAAGGGAAAAAAACTATCTGGTGCTGAGCTTCTTAGAAGTTTACACGACAATGAATTTCAGCTTGTAATGGATTGGTTGCAAAAGCCAGCTTTAGATGGAGCGTTTTTTGGACAAAGTGATCGAAAGCAGATAAGAGTTTCACTCAAAAATGATAAAAACCCCTTCACTGCACGTGTATTTAAGCAATTTGTCGGATTAACGCAGCAACTGTCTGATCACAAAAAGCCAACTATTCTGTTTGTTACAGCGGGTAACTCAGATGTATTTGCTGAGGTGGATTTGTACCAGCAGGTGTTCAAACAGTTGGGTGTAAAGGCAAATTGGCTGCCATTAGATGCAGCCTTTTTATATGCCTTGTTAGAAAATGAGGGGACAAAAGAAAAACCGTATTGTGCAAACCTAGATTTATACCGGCAAATGAAACTACATCGTTTTAAACGGGCTAAAATATATCCAGATTTAGCATCCTACCAGACTGAGCTCTGTTTAGAGCCTGACAAGCTTTCTAAAATGATTGACAGCGCCCATGGTTTGTTTTTCGCTGATGGAAACCCAAATTTAATTAAAAGAGCGCTTTTTTATGAAGACGGCACAGCCAGTGCGTTGTTAACAAATATTAAAACACGATTAGCAAATGGTGAGTTAGTCGTTGCTGCTGATGGCGGCGCAGCGCGTGCAATGACGGCAAGTTATGAAAGTAACGGCGTGATGATGTTGGCTGGTAATAGTCATCAAGCATTAACTTCGGGCAGCTTAGCCAGCGAGAAGTTGCTTAGAGGCTGTGAAAAACAAGGCGCTTGTCCTCCTGGATACGTAAAAAACGGACTGGTATATCAACCTTCCGGTGGTATAGGCTTGTTTGAGTTTGGCATTGTTGATAGCCGCTTATCTGAAAAAGCCCGGCAAGGACGATTAATCAGGCTATTGGCAGATACTCCAGTGCGATATGGATATGGTGTCGATGAAAGAACTGCGTTGCTGGTTAACTGGCAACAACTTGGTGACATCGAATTAAAAATGGAAGTCGTTGGACAAAATGGTGTGACTATCTTCGATAGCAAAGAAGTATTGCCAGCTAAATCATTCAAACGAGACATTTATTCTATTAAACAGCACTACATAACGCATGGTGATCAACTGTTCTTTCGAGGAAATAAACTTGTAGTGAGTTTTGCTGATTGGAAATACAGCAGCAATAAGATGTCTAAACCGGTGATACAAAGTGGTAATGCGTTTACAAAAGACAATTACCGAAGAACAGTAAATATTCTCTGCAATACAGGTGCCGAGAATGCCACGCTAAAACACTCTGTAGTTGGAAAGGGGCACGTGATTTTTGTGCAAAAAAGCCGAACTTCTATTTCTTTATCCGGCAGTAGAAACATCAATGGCAAAAATTACGGATATTGCTCATTCAGAGATTATTATGTGGATGTAAAAGCTATATAAACAAACCTGATACTAACACTTCTTGAATCAATAACTTCTATTGAAAAGCGTTGGTAAAACGGGGGGCTGAGTTTTCATATAGATAACTATTGAGATGATAAGTCCAGTTGAAGCAAAGTTTAATAAGTAGAAAAATAATTCAGAATCTGGTGCAGCTCAGTAATTCGAGCAATTTCAGTTCTAAACAAGGATTGATACAAACTAGTCTTTAAAATTAACAGCCGCTAACAGCCGTGTATCTATTTTAATGTTTGAGCGTTTTAAGTTAGATTTACTCACAGATAATTGTGGCTTTCTGTTCTTTATTTCAATGCTGGCAATAAGGCCGTGTTTTAGCTGATTTGATGAGCCGGCAATAGTCAGTGTGGATTGGGAGATTTCCTGAAATTTAGTGTTCTCACTTGAGCCAGCTGATGCCGCAAATAACACCTGACACTCTAATTTCGCCACATCTTTGATAGAAGCCTTATTTAAAAAATTAACTTTGGCAGGAAGCCGACCTTGTGCAAACTTGCTCTTGAGTACGGAAGCTATGGCTTCGCTTTTTTTGCCAATAAAACAATAATTGAGCTTTTCGGGCTCATTATTCCATGTAACGTAAAGCCCCATTTTATATATGAGTGCGGCTTTAAGACGGTTTTCTTCGTCAGTATTTGCAAAGGCTTGATTCGGGAGCCAAAGCATCAGAGAAGTGCAGAGTAAAAGTAATTTAGTCATGAGTGTCCAACACCTTTACTGCTGGGAACTCAATGATAAATTCAGCGCCTTCACCTAATTCACTTTCTACTTCAATATTACCGTTCAACGCTTGTGTCACTAAGTTATATACCAAGTGCATACCTAAGCCAGAGCCACCTTCGCCACGGCGTGTGGTTACAAACGGATCAAATATCTTTTGTTTGATTTTTTCTTCAATGCCTCGACCATTATCGAAATAGGTAATTCGACATTTATTGGCTTTGCATTCAACACTAATAACAATACGACCACTGTCGGTATTTTTAAAACCATGAATGAGGGAGTTCATGATCAAGTTAATAATGATCTGATTAATAGGTCCTGGTTTCGTTTTTATGGCCAGGTTATCATCACAGTTCACTTCAATTTCGTGATTGGCTTTTTTCAGTGTTGGGTGCAATGACAATATAACTTCGCGCAAGAAACTAGCGACTTCAATTTTACGAATGCTGTCTGCGGATTGGTCAACTGCGACTTGCTTGAAACTGCTGATAAGATCGGCGGCACGACTCAAATTACGATAAATAATCTCGGTGTTTTCTTTACTTTCACTAAGAAAACGTGCCAATTTTTTTGCACTTAAAGTCTGGTTTTCGAGCGCCAGATTAATTTCGTCAATCTTGTCACTTAACATGGTCGAAGCTGTAACACCTAATCCAATAGGTGTATTTACCTCATGAGCTACACCCGCTACCATTTGGCCTAAAGAGGCCATTTTTTCAGACTGAATAACCTGTGACTGATATTGGTGAACCTGCTCAAGGGCATCTAACAACTCTTGGTTCGAGTCTCTAAGAGCTTGAGTACGACTCACGACTTTCTCTTCCAAGTTTTGGTTGAGTTCTGTAATTTCTTTTTCTGCCTGCCCATATTGAGCAATTTGCTGATTAATCTTGGCCAACATGGCATTTACAGAATCCGCCAATAGTCTCATTTCCACAAAATCAGGACTGTTTACCTTGGTATCAAAATCCTTGTTGAATGTGATTTGTTGAATTTCTTTTACGAATTTATTGATAGGCGTAAGAATACGTTGCTGAATAAGCTGTGAAACTAAGAAGGCGATGATGGCCACAACAATGGCAATTAGAATATTGTACTGGGCCAATTGCGCCATATTCTTATTGTAATGTTCAAGTTGCAAACGCAAATAAACATAACCAATATTTTCTTTTGTCACGCTGTCTAAGATTGGCGAACCAAACTCAACGTAATTCTCAGAAAATAAAGGGGTACTTAATAACTTTATTCGGTGAAATTGAGGGGTGATCGGTGGGTGACGCTTCTGATTGAAGCTGGAAAAAAACTCCAATTCGCCTGTAAATTCGTCGGTGCGGTAAACATGGATGTAACTGATCTCTTCAATGGTTTCTAGGGTATTAAGAAAACTGTCGATGCCTTCACGTTGATCAAAAGTAATGGGGACTCGAGAATTAAAGGCGATAATCTCCGTCATCATCTTGGCAAAATAAACGGCTTCGTTTTCTTTGTCTTTATTGGAGAAATACGTGGTGAAGAAAACCGATAAGATCAATGACAACAAGCTCACCAACACGATTGCGGTAGTGATAGAAACTTTTAGTGAAATTGCAGAGTTTTTATTCGCCACTAGATGAAATTCGTTTTCTTTGTTTGATCCGAACTAACGTCTGAATTAGATAATTATAGAGTAAACTAACGCGAGTGCTGTCGTTATGCAAATTTCATTTCAATTCGCCAACGGCACCCACGTTTTACTTTGATTTTTTTCTGCAAGTATTAACGGCTAATTAATTTGATTAGCTGCTGCTCAGTATATCCAGACGACGCCACCAATTCGCGCCACTCCATTTGATTTAAGACTTTCTGAGCATCGTTAACTCGTTCATCAAATAGGTTAGCAATGTCAGTCTTGCAAAAACAAAATACGATGTTTTTATCGGTATTCGGGTCTTTAACACCGCGATAAATTATATTAGGGCAGGGCGCAGTACGAGAAGGCAATTGCAAACAGCTTTTGATCTCCTCAGCGACGGCATTGCCACCGGTAAATACCATTAAGCTAATAACGAAATTAAAGACTAATTTTTTCATAAACTTCAATATATTGTTGTGCGCTGTCTTGCCACAAAAATTTCGTGTTCATTGCACGTTGTTGTACTTCGTTAAATTTAACCTTACTTTCATGATAAAACAATAATCCGCGTCGAATCGCAGACACCAGATGGTCTGCATTTGGCTCCTTAAAAACGATTCCTGTTGCATTGTCTTGTGTCAGGTCGGTCACTGTATCTTTTAAACCACCCACTTCTCTGACAATGGGTAATGTGCCGTAAGCTAACGCATACATTTGAGTTAGGCCGCACGGCTCAAATAAAGAAGGCACCATGAAGAAGTCGGAGCCCGCCATGTAACGATGTGCAAGTGGTTCGGAAAATCCGTGATGGAAATGAACGACGTCGGAGTGTTTTTTGGCTAAGTACTCTAACTGGTCTACGTAAAGCGGATCGCCCGTACCGGCAATGAATATCTGAATTCTATGGTTAACCAGCTCTTTAATTGCGGGTAGTAAAAAGTTTAATCCTTTCTGGTCGGTTAGTCGGCAAACCTGACTAATCACCGGAATACTTGCATCCACCTCCATACCAGCACCTTGTTGCAGTAACTTTTTGTTTTCCGCTTTTTCAGCCAAGGTATCTATATCGTAGTTATGTTCAATTAACGGATCCGTGGAAGGTGACCAGTCATGATAATCACAGCCATTTAATATGCCAAAGAGCTTATTTTTGTGATGTAAAAAGATCTCGTATAAGTGGTGAGAACCTAATTCTGTTTTTAGTTCCGCGGCGTAATTAGGGCTAACCGCCACTACAGCATTGGCACCAATAATACCGAGCTTCAAGAAGTTAATGACATCGTCTTCGTACTCGTAGTGGAATTCGCCTAGTCGATTCAATAAGGAGGGGACTGAGTATTTGGAAAAAATACCCTGGAACGCGCCATTGTGGATGGTCAACATGGTTTTGCAGTCTTGTTGCTGCCAATGTGTATCTGCTGAAAATAAGGCTGGCAATAGTGCCGTGTGCCAATCGTTACAGTGGAATATGTCGGGGTGGAAGTTAATTTGGGTACCAAAATGTTGCATAAAATCCAGTACAGCCAAGCAGAAAACACAGAACCGTTCACCGTTATCATCAAACGCGTGGTAATTGTCGCTGTATATACCATCACGATCGTACAACTCAGGAATATCCACACAATAAACAGGTGTGCCAGAGTGAGTTATACGGTGTACTTTAACTTGGTATTCTCTATGGACTCTTACCACAAAACTAAACGTCTGCTCAATTTCAACACCAGACTCGGCAATGGCGCGATAATAAGGCAACATGACTCTTGTATCGTGCGTCGCTTTGTTAAGTGCTTGTGGTAAGTAATTGCCTACATCGGCTAAGCCACCTGTTTTAACTAATCCTTCCATTTCTGAAACGATAAACAAAATATTCATTTAATAATCACTTAGTAAAGTTATTCTAATATGTCTGTGTTTTGCGGAACTACTGTCACCCCACCTGGTGATACTGTAAATCCTCGTTGCATGTCATATTGATGATCGATTCCTACTTTTACACCATCCGCTATATAAACGTGTTTGTCTAGGACACAGCGATTGAGTTTCACATTCTTGCCGATATGACTATGACCCATCAGTACAGACTCGTTAATTTCTGCCCCAGATTGCACTTCCACATCGAACCCCAAAACGGAATGATCGATGACGGAGCCGAATATTTCACAACCAGCCGCTATTGCACAATTTTTAATAACACTTTCTTTGCCCGCTCGACAAGCTCTAATTTGGGCTGGCGGCATAGCAGGGTGGAACGTTCGCATTGGCCATTGACTGTTATATAAATCAAATTCAGGGTCTTTTACCAATAGCTCCATATTCGCCTGCCAATAACTATCTATTGTGCCTACATCCCGCCAGTACATTTGATCCCCTAAATCATTGGGGATTTCATTTCGGGAGAAATCGTAAACGAATACGTTACCTTGCTGGCAGAGATATGGAATGATGTCTTTGCCAAAGTCATGATAACTGTGCTCAACATTGGCATCCCGTTCTAATTCTCGATATAAGGTGTCTGCGTCAAAAACGTAATTGCCCATGCTCACTAAAGCGTATTCAGGATCTCCAGGAATACATTTTGGGTTAACGGGTTTTTCTTCAAAACCAGTCATCTTCCAATTTTCGTCAATTTCAATGACGCCAAAAGCACTAGCCTCACATATTGGGACTTTAATGGCTGCTACACTGCACTTAGCTTTTTGTCTTTTGTGTAAGTCAACCATTTGCCTAACGTCCATCTTGTAAATATGATCGCTACCAAATACACAGACTTGATCCGGATTATGCTCCTGAATTAACCTCATGTTCTGATAAATCGCATCAGCGGTGCCTTCATACCAGCGTTTTCCCATTCTCATTTGAGCTGGAATAGGATCAATAAATCTATCTGTTATGCCGGAGAGGTGCCACGCCTGTCGTAAGTGAATATTAAGAGACTGGGATTTAAACTGAGTTAGAATATAAATTCTAAGCAGATCTGAATTCACGAAGTTGTTTAATGCAAAATCAATCAGTCGATATTGACCGGCAAAAGGGACGGCTGGCTTGCTACGACTTTTGGTTAACGGGAAAAGTCGTGTTCCTTCTCCGCCGGCTAAAATCAAAGATATAACGCCAGGCATGTTTTCTCCATTCACATATAGATGACATTAACCTGCGACACCGATCTGCCGATTAATAAATTTGTAAGGTTTTGGCGCGACGTGGCTGGATTCAAAACACAGCAATATATATGTCGGCACATAGTTATTTGATGACAATATAAGTTACTTAAATATCAAACCGAACCTGCTTTAAGTAACTTTTGGTGCAAAAACTCTAAAAAATCATCTTGGGTTAATAGTAGACTCAGTGTGATAAATATTAAAGCGATTATTTTTACTTTTTATATCAACTGGTTTCAGGTGGCGTTTAAATATTTCCGGATAGGGTAGGAAGTGGTTTGCAACCATCCAGACTTGAAAAGAACGCTTGAGTATTCTTGGAAGTTGTTTGATTAACGTTTCGGTGATCCCGTAGTCCGTTTTAATGCCCGTATGAAAAGGAGGATTCGTTGCCACGAAATCGTAATTAAGTTGGCGGCTGAGTATTTCGGACAGGCCGTTTGAACATAAGGCTTTGGCACTGACATTATTTATTTTAAACGTCTGGTTGCTGCTTGCTACGGACAAAGCGTCTACGTCTACACCGTGCATAGAAACATCAAATCGTTTGGCCAGTGCCGCTGAAATTACGCCACAACCGCAGCCAAAGTCCAGTCCCTGTCCTTGGACCTGAGTCATGCTGGCAAGTAATAATTCTGTGCCTTCATCAATTCTATTGGCGCTAAAAACACCTGGCAACGCTTGCAAGTCCAATGAAATGGTTTCTCCTGCGACATCAACTTCTATAGAGGTTGATGAAAACCAGTTTTCCATATTTTTTGAACAAGCTTTGTCGTTAAAAGCAGCGGCAAATAACATGCAGTGACGGGCCGCATCCAGTTTATAGGGCTTGATACTGAATGGTTTCAGTGCTTTGTCGCAACTCTTGACGCCGCCTTTTTTTTCACCCACCACATAAAACATACCATCGCTTGCCAGAAGTTTACTGGCAAATGACAGATAATATTCGAAACGAAGTTTTGTTTTGGGATAATAAATTACAACGGCATCGAAAGTTGTTTCACTTTCAAGCCAAGGTCCAAATTCAACCTGACAGTTGTCTTGATTTTTATTTTTGAGCGTTTCGAAGGTGTCAAAAAAGGGCGTAAAAGCCGTCCAGTTGATATCCGGCCGTTGTTGGCGAAACTCCGCAATGGCATCGTCTGGTAACGCATCTAAAAGCAAAACATTGCCAGAAGGCAAGTGATCAATATTGCGTTCTATTACTTGGTTTTCCGCCAACAACATGATGATTTAGTCCACTCGCTTAAACATAATATCCCAAACGCCATGCCCTAATCGGTGGCCGCGCTGTTCAAACTTAGTAAGCGGTCTGTGTTCTGGACGCTCTACAAACTGACTATTCTTGTTTTCGTCCGAGTTAATTTCCGCAGAAATGTTGGAAAATCCCGGCGCTTGTTCCATGACTTCAATCATATGTTCAGCGTAGTTTTCCCAGTCTGTCGCCATATGAAAAACACCACCCATTTTCAGTTTACTTCGCAAGCTTTCAACAAACTCAGGCTGTACGATGCGGCGTTTATGGTGACGTTTTTTATGCCAAGGATCCGGGAAGAATAATTGAACTGTATCTAAAGATTGATCCGTAATGCAGTCTCTTAAGATTTCCACCGCATCATGTTCGAATACTTTTAAATTGCTGACTTGCGCTTCGTGCGCAGCAGATAAACAACCACCGACACCTGGTAAATGAACTTCAATGCCGATGAAATTCTTTTCTGGTGCGTTCTTGGCCATTTCTACCAGAGATGCTCCCATGCCAAAGCCAATTTCCAATACGACCGGATTATCATTACCAAATAACTCTGAAAAATCGATCACGCCATTTTCATGTTCCAGACCCATTGTTGGCCAGTGAGCGTCTAATGCAGCTTGTTGACCTTTGGTCAAACGACCTTCGCGTTTTACAAAGCTCTTTACGGTGCGGATATACTTGCCTTCCGCTTTAGCTTGTTCAATGGATTTGTGATTTTGTTCTGTCATCTGCAGAGTTATCCAGTAGGGTGTTTAGAAATAGCCGGCTATTATCTTATACCCTGTGCTTTGGCTCAAGTTTTTATCTGAATTTGCCTTGCTCGGCTTAATTATCTGGAGCGGAGGGACGGTTCTTTGTTAACATCGCGAACCTGTTTTCTGTATGGTTAAGTTGAGAGAGTTTTGTCAAATCGTTCAAGTTGGTTTTCTGAACAAGTATTGGCGTGGTACGACATTAATGGCCGTAAACACCTTCCTTGGCAGCAAGATGTTAGCCCGTATAAGGTTTGGCTGTCAGAAGTAATGTTGCAGCAAACTCAAGTGACCACGGTTATCCCCTATTTTGAAACGTTTATGCAACGTTTTCCTGATATAAGTTCTTTGGCGAATGCTCCGCAAGATGAAGTGCTAAATTTGTGGACGGGTTTAGGCTATTACGCCAGAGCTCGAAATTTACATAAGGCAGCGAAGATGATAGTGGAGAAACATGAAGGTGTTTTTCCCAATTCGTTTGAACAAGTGTTAGCCTTGCCCGGAATAGGGCGTTCAACCGCTGGGGCTATCCTATCGCTTTCTATGGGGCAGCATCATGCAATTTTAGATGGCAATGTAAAGCGTGTACTTAGTCGATTTATGGCAATTGAAGGCTGGCCAGGCCAAAAGTCTGTTGAAAATGAACTTTGGAACGTAGCTGAAGCATTTTCGCCAGTTAAACGGATCGCTAATTATAATCAGGTGATGATGGATCTAGGGGCTCTGGTTTGCACTCGCAGTCGGCCGAAATGTGCAGAATGTCCTGTACAATCTAAGTGTAAGGCGTTTGATCTGGATTTGATATCCAATTTTCCAGGTTCTAAGCCGAAAAAAGAGAAGCCTATTAAGTTTGCCTATATGATGTTGATGGTACATGACAGCCAAGTGTATATGTATCAGCGGCCACCAACAGGCATTTGGGGAGGGCTATATAGCTTTCCTGAATTTGAACAACTTTCTGAAATAGAGGTTAAACTAACAGACTTAGGCTTGTCTTCAGCGTTTGAAGATGCAAACCTGAATGAAAGTGAACTGTTTCGTCATACATTCAGTCACTATCATTTGGATATTCAACCAGTGGTTGTAAATGTTCGGAATAAGCCCAATATGATATCCCAAGATAATCATATGTGGATGAACCTGACGGATTGGCAATTACAAAAACAGGTTGGGATGTCATCGGTCGCAACCAAATTGCTGACTCAGTTGGCGCAGCAGTAATTTAAGATTAATTAGTGGAATAAAAAAATGGCAAGAACCGTATTTTGTGAATACCTGAAAAAAGATGCTGATGGCTTGGACTTTCAACTGTACCCGGGAGATTTGGGTACTCGTATTTTTAATCATATTTCGAAAGAGGCCTGGGGTGAGTGGCAGAAAAAACAAGTCATGTTAATTAACGAACATAAACTATCGATGATTAACCCAGAGCATCGTCAATTGTTGGAAGAAACCATGATTGGCTTTTTGTTTGAAGGTAAAGAAGTCAAGATTGACGGCTATATACCAAAAGCTTAATCCGCACGAAAAAAGAGCGTCTCTAGTTTCATCTAGAAACGCTCTTTTGAATGAATTGGTCAAAGTTCAATTAAATTAGCAACACCTTCTAAAATACAAAGTCAACGCCAATCGCGATGGTATCTGAATCGCCATGGTAGGCCCAACCAGTTGCTTCATGACCCTGATCACGGAATATGTCATATTGAATCTTAAGCGACGCGCTTCCTGTAAAGTCATATCTAACACCATAACTCAGCATATAATGTTCTTCTAAATCATCGGTTGGCGGATTTGCATCCTCGCGTTCATGATCTGCTTTAGAATAACTAATAAATGGCTGAAACTCATCCATGTTGTAAACAACTGAAATCAGGTAGGTTGGAAACACCGTGCCATTGGCGTCGTCGTAGGTAACGTAGTTCCAATCGAATAATACAGTGAATTGTTCCCAGTTGGCGGTGCCACCTAATCCGACAAATTGTTGAGAAAACGGAGTTGTTGAGGTAACTGATCCGTCGGCAAAGTTTGTATCGCGGTCACGATCGTTCTGGAAGTAAACAAAACGCAGGTCAAAGTTATCACCGACAAAGTTCCAGTTAAAGCCCGCTATGTTGGTCCAAATTTCGTCTACGGATGTAGCACTGCCGCCATAAAGCTTGTCGTAGTAAAGCATTTCCTTGTTGTCATAATGGTATTCATTGCCATAAAAGAATGTGACTGTATTAAAATAATTGCCGACGTCGAATGAGTGCGCGACATGCACCCCGTTAAACTGAGTGATTTGCCACCAATAGAGGTTAGATGGTGGGCGAATCCAGGGGTAGGCATAACCAACTTCCGAAAATTCAGAGAAGTAATACATAGGAATGTTACGTCGCCCCGCCATAACGCTGGTGGTACCTGAAACCTCATAGGTTAGATAGTACCAATCAAATTCAGCTTCGAAGTCGTCGGTTCCTTTTGCCACGAGTTGAGCGGTAAAAGATAGTTTAGGATCAATAACAACTCTGGATTGTATTGCAAATAAACTCTCTGCCTTAAACGTGATGTCGTTGCTATACTGGCCAACATCATAAAAGTCTGCGGTAAGTATTTCGTCTCTTGTCTGGCCTGGATTTAACGGGTCGTCAACGGTGCCCATTGTTTTGCCCGCCACGATAGAGCCGAAACCACTGAATGATATTTCCGCGAAGCTGCTAAAGCTGTTCAAAAGAAAAATTGCACAAATAAGCAATTTGCAGTTCTTCATATCCCACTTCCTCATTATGATTCGTTAGTTCACCACAAACAGCAGAAACCACAGTTCAATGAACATCCTAAATATTGTGGGTGTTAACAAGCATAGACCAGTATTTAGCAAAGTGGCCAAATGGAATAAAAATTAAGTTAAACATGTGTTTGCCACAACATATGAGGCAATACGAGAATGAAAGCGCAACCGCTTTTTAGCAATAAAATAAGTGCTGGCACTTTGTTTACAACAAGTGCTTTTTCTAAGTAGGGCTAAAGCGAAATTAACAGGCCTAGCAATTTTCGATTAAGGTGGACTAAGTCGTTTGATAGTTCTCCTTAACAAAGGCAATGACCTCGTTAAACTGTTTCAAAATTCGCGTAAATAGGGCCTCCAAGTCAGCCATGTCGGCGGTTAGAGCGGCAGACTCCATTTCCAAAGTAGACTCATGCAGAGGCATGGCCCCCACACTTTTAGACATGGATTTAAACTGATGGGCAAAGTTCTTGATATTCTCTCGTTCTTGGTTTTTGACAAAGTCACTGATTTGGTCGATAAGTTCATTACCTCTGGCTTTAAACATATCCAGATATTTTTTATGCCTTTCTATATCGTTACCTAAGTAGCTAATTAACACCGATTGCTGAATTGGGGACTCTAGTTTTCTTTGTTTTAAGGTCGGTGCAGCGACACTCGCTTGAACTTCAGGTCTTTCTTCAATTTTTATATCTAGCCACTTTTTCATTACGACTTCCAAGTCTGCGAGTTCGAGCGGCTTGGTAAGGTAACCATCCATGCCGAGACTAATGCACTTTTGTTCTTCACCTTTAAGTGCATTTGCAGTAATGGCGACAACTCTGGTAAAGCCTGCTTCTTTAGGAATATTCATGCCCTCTTTTCTTATGGTCTGTACAACGTCATAACCACTTTTGTTAGGCATATGCAGATCGGTTAATACCAAGGGATAATGGTTGATCCGCCACATATCAATTGCTTCTTGACCATCGTTGGCGACTTCAACGGCATAACCCAACATGTTGAGTTGCTCAGTAATAACGGTCTGGTTCATGCTATTATCTTCTGCCAATAATACGAGTTGACCTTTTTCTCTCGCTTCTTCCACTGACATAGTATGTTTAACAACTGGTTTTTGCTCTTTCGCCTCTTGCTGTTGTTGAACTTGCAGTTTCTTGTTTTCTAATACATCCCTTATTCCTTCTAGCAGACTGGTACGACAAAGGGGCATAGCATGTAAAAACCAAACATTGTTTTGCTCTTTGTCTTGGTAGTCTACGGTATTTGTTAATAACAAGAAGCGCGTTTGCTCGCAATTCGGATGTTTCAAAAGTGTTTGAAGCGCACTCATGACTTCATCGTGATACGTCGTCGCATCTAGAATCCAAACAGGTTGATGTGCAGGTTCATGGCGATAATGTTCAGCAACGTGTAAGAGACTATCAATAGATTGCACAAGCGCAGGTTTACCACCATAAAATTTGCAATAATTTGACAAGCTGTTGATATGGTATGTGTCTGGAGAAAAACAGATTAGGTCAGCTTTACTAAAGTCGAATTCTTTTTCTGGAACCTTGTCGATGCTCGAGCGTAGAGGCAAAGATACCGAAAACTCAGAACCAGAGCCCAGTTCCGACTTAACATTAATTTGACCATACATAAGATCTGTAAGGCGCTGACAAATGGTCAATCCTAAACCGGTGCCACCAAACTGACGAGTGACGGAACCTTCTGCTTGATTAAACGGCTGAAAGACATAATTTACCTGCCGTTCAGTCATGCCCTTACCATTGTCGATAATGCGCAATACCACATTGGTAAATTCCATATTGGTTTCACTAATTTCTGCGCGAATTTGAACTACGCCAATTTTTTCAGAATTGGAGTTAGTGAACTTAATGGCATTACCCGCAAGGTTGAATAAAATCTGGCGGATTCGAATTGGGTCGCCCATTAACCCTTCGTGAATGGCCGGGTCGCAATATAGACGCAGCTCAATTTGTTTTTGCTCGGCCACGGAAAGCAAAGTTCTGCCGACGGCTTCGATAATGCCATTAATCGACATTGGAATACTCTCGACCTCCAGCTTTCCTGCTTCAATTTTCGAAAAGTCGAGAATGTCATCTATGATGCGCAACAGTGAAAAGGCTGATTCTCTAATTGTATCGGATAAGCGATACTGATTTTGATTTAGAGTACCGTTTCGGAGTAAATCGATACTGCCTATGATGCCATTCATCGGCGTTCGAATTTCGTGACTCATAGTGGCAAGAAAGGTGGATTTAGATTCATTTGCTTGTTCAGCTTCTTCCATGGCGATTCGCAGGGCGTTGGTTCGCTCGTTTATTTTGCTTTCCATGTCGTGCGCTAATTGGCTATTGGAGTCTTCCAGCTCTTTGTTGGTTTTTCTTAGTTGATCAATCTTTTTAAATAGAGCATTGATGCTGCCGGCCAAGGTGGAAAACGTTTCAAACTTCTTAACCGCAAGCCGACGTTCAAAGTTCTCTTTCTTTAAGATCATATTGGTTTCAGCAAATAATGGTAAGGCTTGTGAGGAAACCGATTTATTAAAGGTACTGATTATCACTCTTGTAATAACGATGGAGGTAATAAGTGCAACAACCAGCAATATCAAAATAAATTGTACATCGGCACGTTGTTTACTGGTCGTGGCGATAAGGAGCCCAGCATCTTCTTCATTAATTTGAATAATGCGACGAATCTCGACCCAGTTCGACAAATCTGAAGTATGGTTGGCAAGAATAGGCGACGGCAGATAGCCTTTTAAAGTTTGAGTTTGTGCCTGTAATTTTAATTTCCCATCTTCAAGGCGGTATAGGAAAAATGCTTTGTTTTCAGTTCCTCCGTGAATGGCATCAACATAACTTTGTGCGTTGTTTTTTTGTTCGGGTTGTAATAAGTTGATTGGAAAGCCACTCAAAATGGAATCAACGTGCTTCTGCAATTCGGTGTTAAGTTGAACTGGTTTTAGCCATTTAGAGAAGGTGGGTGAAGCACCGAAGCCAGCGAGAGCAAGTAAGCTAATAAATAACAAAAACCAGACCATGGTTATTTGGGCAGCTTTAAGAAACTTCTCTTGTTTGATTGTTTTATCCATTAGGCACAACAACTTACATGTTGGTTAAAATTAAGTCACTGCTAATAATATACAGCATTGTTTGCCAAATTCGACAAGTCAAACTAAAACTTATTTAAACAAAGGTACTTAAAAACGCAGATATGGAATATTTAGAGTTGTTAAACAAAATAACTGCGGTAGATGACGATCCGTTTTTTTTGCAGTTTATTGAAGATAAATTTGAAGAAGTTGAATTAAAAAATATTAATTTGTTTAACGACCCTGCACTCGCATTAGACACCCTTGTCGATACTTCCTGTATAAACGATTTAGTCCTAGTTGATTTGCAAATGCCAGATATTGATGGCATTGCCTTTTTAAAGCAGTTAGGCGATGCCAATTATAAGGGCCAAGTTATTGTCATTAGCGGCTTCGAATCTAAAGTTCTGCATATGGCAGAATCAATCGCTCATCAACGAGATTTGGCAATATTAGGGCAGCTGACAAAACCTTTTTCTCGCTCGCAACTAGAGGGATTGATTGACAAGGCAACGGCGAGAATTCTGGCAACTAAGGATGGTCAGGCTGTATCCGCTGCAGAGCAGTTCGATCCAGATTCGTTTGAAATATCAGAAGAGTCGTTTTATCCAGTTATTCAACCGCAAGTCCATGTGCAAAATGAGAATATTGTTGGTTATGAAATCCTATCTCGCCTAAAGGCCATTGATGGCTCCATCATTTACCCAAATCAATTTATTGCTCAGTTCGAAGACAATGGCCGCATCTCGGAGTTTAATAAAGTGCTATTTCGCTCTTCACTGTCCAGAATGGCGAAATACGAGAACGTAAACTTTTCTCTTAATTTGTCCATGAAGGATCTGAATTCTCATAAAGTCGTAGATGAAATCGACTTATTATTGAAAGAGTTTAATGTAAAACCTAATCGCCTTACCATCGAAATTACCGAAACCTGCTTAGTAGACAATTTATTAACGGCACAAGAAATTGCGACTCGCTTACGCCTTTTAGGTTGTTCGTTAGCTATCGATGACTACGGTACGGGTTATTCAACGATGAAACAACTTACTGAGTTTCCGTTTCAAGAGTTAAAAATTGACAGGCAATACGTGAATTCCTGCCATGATAATGAGGAAAATCAAATTATCATCAAATCTACGGTTGAGATGGCTCATGCCTTGGGTATGAAAGTTGTCGCTGAAGGCGTAGAAAGCAAGCAGGAACTGGTGTTCGTGCGAAATGCTGGTGTTGAAATTGTCCAGGGGTATTACTTTTCTAAACCCTATGTCTGGACGTAATCCCTCATCGATAGTCTAAAATCTGCGCATTCGAAAAAACATTTTAAAAAATAGGTTGACTTAAAAAGCCAAAATCCGTTTAATACACGCCCGCAGCAGGGAGAGCCTTGTTGCAGCACACTATGTGCCTCGATAGCTCAGTCGGTAGAGCAGGGGATTGAAAATCCCCGTGTCGGTGGTTCGATTCCGCCTCGAGGCACCATCTTTTCACCAAAGAAGATGGGCAAGCATAGTACGCACTCTGTTTTAGAGAAGCTCGTAAGAGCGCAGTGTGCCGACTTAGCTCAGTTGGTAGAGCAACTGACTTGTAATCAGTAGGTCGCCAGTTCGACTCCGGCAGTCGGCACCATTTCTCTCTAAAATACGCACATCTAATGTGCCTCGATAGCTCAGTCGGTAGAGCAGGGGATTGAAAATCCCCGTGTCGGTGGTTCGATTCCGCCTCGAGGCACCATTTATCTTCCCCTCGAACATTTCAATACCAAGTTAAACTCATAGAACTTCGTCATTTGTTCGTATCTCTCATATGGGGAAGCTAAATAGTTCCTGAGACAATCTCACGGAGCTTGGCTCTGTTCGATTATGAAATACATCCATGTATTTCACCCTTCGGGCCAGCCTGCGGCTGTTGATAAATGTTCCAGACATTTATGCTCCGCCTTGAGGCACCTTTTCCTTTATACCCCTTTATTTATAAGGCTTTAAAAGAATTTGCTTTTTTCGTTTATGTTTTCTAATTTCGGTAGATTGTCACACTCCAAACATGTGGGCCACATTGAATTTCGTCGACGATACTTCTGTAGAGACAATTTAACACTTCATTGCTACCGCCAAACATCGCTTCGGTTCGCCACGCATTGTTGTTAGAGCCGTTAACTCCCATGGTGTTGTAAAGCCAATATTCGCCGCGTATATCTCTTCTTAACTCTGCCATCTCTTTTGGTTGCCGAGTAAAGTTAGATATTTCGAGTAAGACTTCTCCAACCTGAGCCGACAATGAAAATAACGAGGCGATAGTTAGGGTTAGGCGGGTAGTACTTTTCAATTCTTCTCTCTAATTAGGTATCGTTGAAGAATTTTCTGTTGATTTACGAATCTGCCAAAAACTAGCGGTGGGCATTATGTTTAGCTCATCGCGACTGTTAATTAGCAAGTAGAGCTGGCATGGAAAGTAATACGCCAGGGTAATCTCATTGAACGTCTTTAATTCCACTATCGCATTAGTTAAACTATCGTTAATGGTAGTTTCGTTAAGCTTTGCAAGCGATTGTCAAAAGAAAGTTCAAACACTCGCCCTTTGAGTCCAATGCTCACCAGGAAGCACCCCATTCAAATCAGGAAATAATAAGTAGAAAAATTTATGGACAGAAACCTTCTTGATAGCCTTGAAGTTGCGTTATCTCATACACCAGAAAACTTAGCGCTCAGATTTACAATTGTTCAGGCTTTATACGAGGCAAATCAGTTCGAATCAGCCATTGAAAAGCTGAAGTTTGTTGAACCAAATGAATTAAGTTCTGATCAACAATATATTGCAGGGCAGGTCTATTTAGACGCCGGAAAACCTGAGCTGGCTATTTCAGTTATGTTGGCGGATGAAGCTCGGCTAGATTTGTTGCGTTCAAGGGGGTATTTCTCGTTGGCGGAGGTTGAGGAAGCTAGAAGCTTTTATTTCAAAGCTGTAGCGGCAAACCCTGCGCTAGAAGATTTAGAGCATGCAAAGATGTTAGAAGTCACAGATTTGGTAGAGCCTGAAAAAAAGAAAATGAAATTGAGGGTAATATCAAACGATGATACCGATTCAATAGAAATTACCCGCTTAGTGAACCCCAGCGGAAAAAAAGTTACATTTTCTGATGTCGGCGGTTTGGAGCAAGTAAAAAAGCAGATCCGAAAGAAAATTATAACGCCATTTCAGAAACCTTCGCTGTTCAGTAAGTTCAGAAAAAAGGTTGGAGGCGGAATTCTGCTTTATGGCCCTCCGGGTTGTGGAAAGACTTTACTAGCCCGAGCGACGGCAGGTGAGTGCAACGCTAGTTTCTTTAGTGTTGCTATCTCAGATATCTTAGATATGTATATCGGTGAATCAGAGCGAAAATTGCACGCCATCTTTGAGGAGGCGAGAGCTAATACGCCAGCCGTTATTTTTTTTGATGAAATTGAAGCGTTGGCCGGTAAACGACAACATACTCGGGAAGCAACTTCATCCAAGCTTGTAAGTCAGTTCTTGTCAGAATTGGATGGCTTCTCTCAAGATAATCAAGGTGTACTCATTTTAGGTGCAACTAATGTCCCGTGGGCTCTTGATCCTGCATTCAGAAGACCCGGCCGATTTGATAGGGTCGTGTTCATAGCTCCACCAGATCACGACGCGCGTGTCGATATTACAAATGGTTTGCTGGCGGGGCGTCCCGGTGCGGAAACTTTGGATGTGAGAAAAATTGCAAAGAGTACAAGTGGCTTTTCAGGGGCCGATCTAATGAACTTGATTGAGACTGCGGTTGATGAAGCTATAGATGACTCTATCTCTAGTGGTGAAGAGGTTCCTTTAAACAAGAACCATATTGCCGAAGCAATGAAAATAAGCAAGTCTACGACAATAGAATGGCTCACAATGGCCAGAAACTACGCCAAATATGCGAATGACTCCGGTCAATACGACGAAGTAGTAGAGTTTTTGAAGAAGTACGGGAAATAAGGAAGATGAGTACTTACCAAATTATTGATGAGCCGAAAGGTAGTCGTTTTTCAAATATGACCTCCAAACCAATGTGGCCTTTACTGGCTTTTATGTTGGGAGGGGCATTGTCTAGCTGGGTTTGGTCTGCGCTTAACAGTTTGGCGCTGAATAGTCCTTCCCGAAACAAGGAATTAGCGATAGTTGGTGTCGCGTTTATTACTTATTTTGCCATGTATATTAGTGTAGGTGTTCTGATTGCGAATGGAGCCTTAGAAGGTGTTAACGCTGGATACATTAAGGTGGGCATTGTCGCGATTGAGCTAATTTTTTGCTACAAGTTGTTTTTGATGCAATCCAATAGCTTCGATGTTCATGAGTATTTTAATGGGAAGGTAGCAAACCCAGCTATCGGCTTAATCATTTCTGTGCTTGTTGGACGTAAAATCGAAGCTGTTGTAATAAGCGCTTTGTTGGCGGGGGGCAACTAATGGAATATGAAGGGCATTCGATAAACAGTCTTGTTGAAAAGGCTTCTCAACGATATCGATTTGGTGATTACAACGGTGGTATTGAATTACTCAAAGAGGCTCTTAGTATCTCGCCAGATTCCGGTTTCCTTCATAGCTATTTGTCCATTGGTTTAATTAGAACCAAAAGATTGGCCGCCGCAGAGTATGAAGCTCAACTTGGTATGGAACTAGAGCCGAATTCTTCATATTCTCACTTTACAATTGCTAGTTTGTTGCACGTTAAGAGAGATTTTAAGAATGCACTTGTGCATTTAGAGCAAACTTTAGCGATAGACCCTGAGGACGTAGACTCACTAGTGTTGCTGTCCAAGGTTTGTTTAGAGCTTGGACGCTCTGATAAAGCCAAGAATACTCTTGATAGAGCGCTTGAACTAGCACCAGATGAGCCGGCCGTGTTGGTTGCGTATGCTGAGTATTGGGTGGAACAAAATCAACAGGATAGAGCAGAGCACTGTTTTAACGAGACCTTATCTCTGGAACCTCAAAACATGAATGCGCTGATTGGTAAGGGTTACATCCTCCTTAGAAAAGGTGAAGTTGGAGATGTCAGAGAGCATGCAATTTGGGCCCTGCAACAGGAGCCCAACAACAGCGCCGCCTTGGGGTTGTTAACGGCAATTAAGACCCGAAAGAACTTTCTCATGGGCAGTTGGTGGAGACTCAATTCTTGGTTAATAAGTGGGAATGACTCTAGAACTATCTTACTTATGATTTCGGCTTACATATTCTTTAGAGTTCTGGCAATTGGTCTAGGAGACTTGGGGTATGAAATTATCGGCTCAGTGGTGTCTTTATTTTGGTTAGGTATTGTTATTTACATGTGGGTTGGGCCTAGTTGGTTCAACAAAAAGCTAGAAGCAGAGCTTCGAACCGTCAGATTGATCGACGATTTTTAATGCTATGAATTAATAAGAGTAAAAGGAATATTTGTGAAATATAGAATGTACTTTGGAATCCCGGTTTTTAACATCTGTCTTGTTCCCTTAATTTTGGTTTATTGGATAGGTTCTAGTAATGAAGTTTTTAGTCCATTGGTGAAGGATGCTTTTGGTTACGCTATCTTATTTTCAGTAGCCGCTAGCCAACTAGTCTGGGCTTATATAATGCAAACCGCCAATTGTCCTCACTGCGCTAAAAAAGCATTGCCAACTATTGCTGATAGATTAAAACAACCGACCTCGCATGGGCCCGTCCCGCTGTTATTAAAGCCTGTAGCATTTCTAATAGATAAAGAGTTCTTTTCTGGCTACTTTCATTGTGTTGCATGTGAAGAGAGGGTCGACTTTAGTCGAAGAGAGATCAAGGAGGTTAATCAGGAAGTATAATGCCAGCATGCGAAATGTCGGGCAATTTTCGTTAAGGCTGGACTTTACCTTCTTTACCTTGGCGCAATAGCGGTAACTCTTTTGCCATCTTTAAGTGCATCACTGCCATTGTCTCAGTCAGAATATTTTATTGAGACGATTTAATGCCAGTTGTGACAGCACTTGTCACAAACTCGACTGGCTACAGCCCTTAAATAATAGGGGGGCTTTTTATGTCTTAAAGTCCCCGATTGAAAATCCCCGTGTCGGTGGTTCGATTACTCCGTCCATCTATGGGCTTCGCCCTTCGGGCCAGCCTCTAGGTTCGACTTGATTGCGAATATATAACTAGTCTTAGTATTTGAAATTGTCTTAGCAAACCACCTTTATTGTTGTGCATTCGTATGCAATTGAAGCCTTGGAACTCTGTGTTTTAGTATGGATGTTCAGTCTTATTTGTTACGGAAGGACAAATGTCTCTAGTCACTCGTTGTCTTGCAAGTGGTTTTATTCTCTTTGTATCCCAAGTTGTAGCGAAACCAACACCTATGAATGATCCTGCCAAAGTTAATGAAATCGTTGATACGGCTGAAAAGATTGCAGAAGCGTATCAACAGCTGGGTTGGTTTTCTGGGAACCTGTACATTGCAAAAGATGGACAAGCTATTCTGTCCAAGTCTTATGGTTACCAGAACATTGAGAAAGAACAATTAAACTCGGTAGAGACCAAATTTAATCTTGGATCAATTATGAAGAACTTTACTAAAGTATTGGTTCTTCAACAGGTGGAAGAAGGAAATCTAAGCCTCTTTGACAAGCTGAGCAAATTCAATTTGGGGTTTCCATCAAGCGTTTCTGATAAGGTTACAGTAGAGCATTTGTTAAATCATACTTCTGGGTTTGCCGATGTCTTCACTGCTGAATATAGAGAAAACCCTTTAGCTTTTGACACGTTGGCAAAGAAGCTGACTTTGCTTCGAGATCAACCGTTACTGTTTGCACCGGGCACTGAACATGCCTACTCAAATTATGGTTATATTGTATTGGGTGCGGTGTTGGAGAAGGTAACAAAACAACCTTTTGAACCGTTGCTGAATGAACGAATTATAAAGCCTGTTGGTATGGGCGACACTAGCTTCAAAGTGAATTCGAATAATCCTCATCAATCCGAGCGTTACACTTACTTGTACGATGGGCGATTGAAACATGTTGGTATTACTGAACACCCAGGTCCTGACGGTGGGATCGAATCGACGGTTAGCGATGTTCAGAAATTTTATCGAGCCTTATTTTATAGCGATAAATTATTAAGACGGGCTAATGAGGTAAATAAAAAAGCCTTCGCCATGTCTGGAGAGCATTGGGGGTCATACGGCGGCGGCCTAGGCGTGAGTGCGGCGGTAGAAGTTAACTTAAAACATGATTTTGAAGTGGTGGTGCTGGCAAATACGGATAGTCTAGTTGCTGAACAAATCTCCACTCGAATTCAAGACTTCATCAATAATGGTTCTTTTCAACCTGTCAAAGCACTAGAGACTAACTACGCTTACGGCTTTTATAAAACGCATGGCAAGGCAAAGTTCTTTGCTGATTTTAAATCCGAATACGAAGGTAAAGGTTACAAACAGTTTATTGGCCGTACAATTAATGAGTTGGGGATGCAGCTGTTGAAAACCAGAGAGTGGCAAGAGGCGTTTGATATCTTTAACTATCTTGCTTCTATTTTTCCAAATGCACCGCAAGTTTATGACAGTCTTGCTTATGCTTTTTTCACCAAAGGTGAGCCTGACAAAGCCCATGATGTTTTCAAAAAAGCATTGAAGTTAAATAAAAGCTTTAAGAGTGACTATATCTCTAATAATTTTGGACATTTGAGCAGCCCATAATTGATTCGATTACTTCATGTTGGTTCGGTTAATAATCTAATCAAAAAATAAAGTTCCACTAAACTAAATAACAAGGCTAAGAAACAAGGTCGCTTAATGTTTCTACTCAGTGTTTTGATAGCGGCACCGCTTGTCGCATCTGACGTGCCCGTAGAGTTCAGGTTTTGTTATGAAAACAAAGAGTTGTTGCCCCATTATGCCGGGGAGTCTATTTCCGTACCTATTAGCAGACCGGGCGCAGCAATAGAGATTCTGCAGCAACTGGATGCAAATTTATCAAGTGTTCATTTTGAATATGTGCGTTTTCCGTGGAAACGTTGTCAACAGGAATTAATGCGCGGAAACGTTGACGCCATAATTGGTCGTTATACAGAGGCGCGTGCAAAAACGGGGATGTTTCCAACAAACAGTGGCGGCCTTGATTCTGCTCGTGCTTTTTCTGTTGCCACGGGATGTTTGTTGTATAACCGTGAAAGCGATATTGATTGGCAAGGTAATGAACTCAAGTTATCAGGAAGTCCGGTGATGGCTTTGCCGCGGGGATATCATAGCGTAGCGGAATTACGCAGTTTGGGTTTTTCAATTTATGAAACAGACTCGTTAAGCGCGGCTCATCAACTGGTCATAAAAGGGAAAGTCGATGCATCAATTACCAACTGTGATCATCAGGGGTTACCTGGACACGTCTTGTTAAATACGGATCCAATCAGTAGCAACTATGGATATTTGATCTTTAGCAAGCAGTTCTTTTCTCGTCATCAAAAGGTGGCAAATCATCTTTGGGAAAATTTGAAACATATTGATAAAAAGAGCATTTACGACAAGTATCGGTATTGAATTTTAATCAATGCCCTTCACCATTAGTTCAATTATTTCCTTTTTCTTTGCTACGACTTTTTTCCCCAATAATTCATTATTCTTTATGTCAGTCAGATAAACGATTTCTTCAGGTGCTTGTTGTAAGGTTTGAAGATTGTCTGTTTGTATATCGTATTGCCATATTTTGTTATTGGCGGTTAGCCCAAACAGCTTATTTCCTGAAATGACAAAACGTCTTTTTAATCGCTCATTGTTAAGTTCGGACAATTCGGTTTGTAAGCCATTTTTTAGTAACCAATAGCCGCCATCGTTTTCTCGATATACTACATGTCGTTCTTTGTTCATAACGGCCCAGCGAATATCAGAAGACGTGAGTGTTTTCAGTTCCTTTTTTTGCAGATCATAAAGCTGTAGCTTTTCTTGGCCGGAACTGATGGTATGCAACAATAAATATTGTCTTGAAGTGGAAGGTAATAATTGGATTATGTTCACACCGAGATCGAGCTTTTGTGAGTCGCCAGTGACTGAAATTAAATATAACTCTGAATTAGCAATCAGGACCAATTGTGATTGATTAACCCAGTGAAGCCCGGTCATTGGTGTCGCGAAAGGAAATTGGGTGAGCTGCTTTGCACCTTGAAGGTTGGTAATCCACAACTGCTCGGTTCCCGAGCGCTCAGAGATCATAGCGATATGGTCGCCATCGGGTTGAAACTTGCCTTTTGAATCGGTAGAGATGGAACGAGATACGGTAGTAGGCTCTGTGTATGATGAGTCCAGGGAAAATTTAACGATGTCAGTATCATAGGTGCCGTAAGTGGCCACTGCTTTTTTTCCACCTGCATGCATTACGGTTTCATAGATACTTTCATACACCGGAGTTTTTATCTGGCGAATATTGCCTTCATAAGATAACGCATAGAGTTTTTTCTTTGTGGTGAAGACAAGTTGTTCTCTGCTGATGTCAAAGTTGGGATAGATGTGAAGGTTTGGAGACAAATCCGTAGGTTTTGTGATTTTAGCACTCGATAATAATTTACCTTTTGAACTCATTAACTCCAAAATGTGTTCGCCGTGGTCATTAACAGAAACAATGGCAAAGGAATCTTTCTGTTTGGAATAATCTACGCTGTATATGGTTTTTGAAGTCGGTGTATAAATCTCTGAAACGGCTTCTGAGTCGACGAAGTGTTTCATAATTTTCCAGCGACCATTGTGTTTTTGTAACATGGCGATACTGCCGTCGTTCAACCAGAAGGGTTCATTAAATCTGACATTGTCACACTGTTTGATTCGTTTTGCTTGGGTTGGAGATTTGAGTGCCAGTTGAAAATCGAGAGTCATTAAATCCCAGCAGGATTTGGGCCCCAATGCACCTGTTACAGCGTCGCAAGCTCGATTAGCCAAAAATACTAATTGTTTGCCATCTGAGGAGAAGTCATGACTGCCATAATAGGCTGTTTCTGCTGTGAGTTGTTTTTCTACACCCGTTTTAAGATGTTTTGCCCAAATTTGATTTTCACACGCGCCCTGGTAACGGTGAAACACTATGTATTCACCATCCAGGGAATAACTTGCGCCACCTTCTCTGGCATCACTTGATGTTACAGGCGTTAACTTTTCAAACGAGAGTTCGGGTTGGACATTGTTGTTGAGCAAAATATAAATGAAGATAATAAGGCTCGACAAAAGGAAAGAAACCAGTAGAAGCGGTTTTATTCGGTTAGGAGATTCTGATTTGACGCCGATGTTTGCTGAATTGTTCGTTTCATCATTTACTTGCCAGTTAACATCAATTTCTAAACTGTAACCTTGTTTGGAGTGAGTTTTGATTATCGACTGGTTTTTTCCGTCGTCTCCGAGGGCCTTTCTTAATTGCGCGATTGAGCGCTGTAGAGAGTTGGAAGATACGTAGGTATTTTTCCAGACAACATCCATGATGGTATCGTGACTGACCACCTGGCCCTGATTCTCTGCTAACAATGTTAGTACTGCCAACACCTTTGGCGGCAAAACAATTGTTTCTGAATTACGAGTTATCTGATTTCGATTTAGATCAATGAAACAGTCAGAGATCCAATATTGTTGAGCCATTATGGCTGCCCTGTTTTCTTCCGTTGATTGATATTAACACAGGGAAACAAATCGAAAAATCCATCACGACGGTTTGACGGTGTAGCGCCATAAATATCCAAGGGTCAGATTGGAATAGGGGTTAACTGCTTATAACTCATGAAGATATCACGTCTATATCAGGTGTAATTCATGTTTTTCTTGTAGCTGTAGGACAAGATTGGCACCGAAATTTTGAATCGAGATTAAGTCAGCGTATGTCTGGCATGTTCAAATATGGAGTCAAATATGAGTTTGCTACCGAGTGTAAGTGGTATTAAAAAGTGGTTGTCTGTATCAGGCATTAAAAAAGGCGTGTTGTTCTTAATATTCTTAAGTTCTGCTGTTGGCGTTAGTGCCCATTCAACAAATCAACTTTCTAATCAGCAGAGAATTCAACATCAAGTAAACATCCAACATGAAAACATAAAAGATGACCCGATAAGGTCTGAAGACCCCCTTAAGTTTAATAAACTAAGAGACAATATATTTATTGCGAAAGGTGAAGGTGCGAACTCCGCTTTAGTGGTTGGCGAAGATGCACTGCTTCTAATAGAAACTAAGGGTATGAGGCCTCACACATCGCAAAAGTTATTAGCGGCAATACGCGAAATTTCCGACAAGCCCATCAAGTTCGTATTAAATACTCATTCTCATTTTGACCATTCCGGCGGTAATGCTTTTTTTGCTAAGTTAGGGACGACGGTGATCGCGCAGGAAAACTATCAATATACGCCCATAAGTCATCAGCTCCGGTTTAAAGATAAATTCAGTCTGTCCTTCGGCGGGCAAACGATTACGGCTTACCATGTGCCAGTCCATACTGTTGATTCCACCATCATCCACTTACCAGAGAGTAATCTTCTGTTTATGGGCGATAACTTCAGTTCTAAATGGTTGTTATACGAAGGTGCAAATGGTGAGCGTGCCCTACATCAAGCAATGGACCTAGCCATCTCTCTGATAAATGAAGATACCTTAGTTGTACCGGGGCATGGAGATGTGAGTAATTACAATTCGTTAAAGCGCAGCTTGGTAGCGAAGGATGCGTTTCGTGAGCGAGTAAGTTCGCTTTACAAAAAAGGTTTGAACGTTAAACAGATTGCAAATGATAAAACGACTCAAGAAATACTAACAGAATACGAAGGGATCAAAAATGAAGGTCACCCCGTTCATTTAAGGAGTATTCAGGATGTTATCGATGCCAATTTGGCTGAGTCTGGGCGCAAAACGATTGTGCAACCAGAGAAGTTTACCGGTCAATATCAACTTCCTGATGGGAATACATTAAATGTAGTGTTTGAAGAAGGGGCACTTGTGCTTCGACATGACGGGTATTTTACTGCGCAATTGCGCCCTGTTTCACGCGATATTTTTGATTTAGTTGGCTTTCCTTATACTCAGAATGAGCAAGTTCAGTTTTTTACAGACCCTATTTCTGGTAAACGGTCACTTACTTTACAGGTGCCTAATCGATTCGTTATGAATTATTGGCTTTTGGCGGGTACCGCCGTTGAAACCAATAAAAGCGAGGGGTGATAACATGTTTCGACGGATAACCTTATTGTTCTTAGCTTTGTTCATATCGGTAAATGTGAAAGCGTCTGACGTATTAGCAAACGAATATAAAGTTACGAAAATAAACCAGCGCGTATTTGTCATCACGCAAACTTGGAGCGAGAAGTTCAAGGCAAATATGGGCGTTGTGATTGGCGATGATGGACTGTTGCTGATCAATACCATGATGTTACGGGACGTGAAAAAACTCGAATTAGAATTGCGTCGTCTTGCTGATAAGCCTGTTAAGTACGTGATCAATAGTAACTGGGATACCTATAACGTGCAGGCCAATGAGTATTTTGCACAAAAAGGGGCAATTATCATCGCGCAGGAAGATAATCAGTTCTGGCCAGTTCATCGGCAGTTGCTTTTCAAAAATCAATTCAGTCTTCGCTTAGGCGGTGAAGATGTTATCGCCTATAAAACCAAAGCTCACTCGTTTGGTCACGTTAATGTGCATTTGCCCAGTGCGAATGTGATCTTTATGGCTGACAGTTATCGAAATGATTGGATGACCGTTGCTGGGCCTTATGGGTTAGAAGGGCATTTACAAGGCATCGAATCGGCTGTCGTTCGTTCAGATGAGAACACCATAATTGTACCTGGCAATACCTTTAACAAACCATTGAGTAATCTTGCGGACTTAAAAAAGGAAAAATACATTCGGATGACGCTCAAGAACATGGTAACCAGTTTGCGCGAGCAAGGGCTAAGCGATAAGGAAGTGTTTGAACACAATGACGTAAAACAGTTTTTTAAAAAACATTACCCTGACCGTGAATTTTCTGCTAAATCGAATGTACTTAAGTTAATAAACTCGGAATTAAAATCTCCCTTTTATTTGTCACCATCGCAGATACAAAAGTACGAAGGAAAATATCAATCTAAATCGGGTGAGCAGATAGAGCTGAAATATGACGGCAAGTACTTCGTCGCAAAGTCACAAAACCGTTTCATTACAACGCTTTTACCTGAGTCGATAAACGCGTTCAGTTTTGTCACTGGCACAGGTGGTGAGTCGTTTTCATTTGAGCTGGAGTCAGATACTCAAGTGAGTTATCTGATACCCAAACTTGGTGATAGTTACTTTGGACGACTGATCCCTAGCGGCAAATGGGTGAAAATGTAAAGTGCCATAAATAACCCTTGCATTGTCTATAGACTAATTTAACATATTTATATTACAAATGTGTTGGTGGTATCTATCATGAAAGTTTTGGTTACAGGTGGTGCGGGTTATATTGGTTCTCATACAGTTTTGAGTTTGCTAAATGAAGGGTATGAGGTTGTTGTATTTGATAATTTCTGTAACTCAAGTGCGGAATCAATTCATCGAGTCTCAAAGCTGTCGGGTAAGTCGGTCGAGCTGGTGGAAGGGGATGTTTGTAACCAACAAGATCTAGAACAGGTATTCGAAAATCATATTATAGGGGCGGTAATTCACTTTGCTGCGTTAAAGGCGGTGGGAGAATCTAGTGAGATACCTTTAGATTATTATCACGCCAATGTGTTTGGCACGCTCAACTTGTTGAAGGTGATGCAATCATTTGGCGTGTTTAACTTTCTCTTTAGCTCTTCCGCTACGGTTTATGGTGAAGAAGCCAATGTGCCTTATTTGGAATCGATGAAATTAGGCAACCCTTCTAGTCCGTATGGCGCTAGTAAAGTCATGGTTGAACGTATAATGCAGGATACGTCGCGTTCCGATTCAAATTTTAGAGGCGTTTCGTTAAGGTACTTCAATCCAATTGGCGCTCATGACAGTGGTCAAATCGGTGAAGATCCAAAAGGTATCCCAAATAACTTGTTGCCTTACATCGCGCAAGTTGCGGTGGGGCGAAGGGATAAACTGAGTGTTTTTGGTGATGATTACCCGACACCAGATGGAACTTGCCTGCGTGATTATTTGCATGTGATGGACTTGGCTGAAGGACATGTTGCGGCTTTGAACTGGCTGCTAACCAATGATACGTTTTCAGGCGTAGAAGCATTCAATTTAGGGCGTGGACAGGGCGTGTCAGTATTGGAAATCATTGCTGCTTTTGAGTCTGCGAGTGACAAAAAAATCCAGTATGAATTTGCGAGTCGTCGAGCTGGTGATTTACCTGGGTTTTGGGCCAATGCAACAAAAGCAAACGAGTGGTTAAATTGGCAAGCCAAACGCGATTTACTTACTATGATGCAAGATACTTGGCGGTGGCAGTCTAATTTTCCAAATGGCTATGACGCTTGATGTGATTAGACTTAAGCGAAGACTAGCATTTGCATTGGTTGTTATTGTTTAAAGTTGACTCTGGCTTTTTCGAGTGCGCTTAGCGTTTTTTCAACGCCACCTTCTTTCATAAATGTTACTAACAATGGCAGTATCGCTTTGAGAGTTTTGGTGGCGCATCGCGGTCGAAAAATTGGGAGGTAGACTCGGCGTTGGTCACAATTTCCATAACATCAAACACAAGTGGCTCATTGGAAAAGCTGGAGTGATTAAAGCTGTCACCTGAATGTTTGATACTTAAAATATTGTCTTTTGTGTGCCAACTTCCCGCCCTAAACTTAAATTGGAAAAACGTCATTGCGGCGAAGGCCGTAACCTCCTGCAAACAAAGCAGAAATCAATATGAAACTCCTCTGCATATTGAAGGAGATCCCGTCCAAAAACGCGACGGGATGACGGGCTCAAATTCGCTCTTAACCGAAGTTCAGCTTTCTCTCATTCCAGAAGTTTACAAATGAGCTTAACACCAAAACTCAGAATAAAAACGTCATTCTGGAAGAGCCTCAAGCGATATCCAGAACCTCCACCAGACTGCTGAGAAAGTAACATGAAACTTCTCAGTTAAACGCTGGTGGTTGCGGCCTTCGCAGAAATGACGTTTCTTCGAATCACTCTTCGCTTTATTAAAATCAGAATGCCGGAATTCATTTAGATTAACTAACCGGTGATCTAGATATTAATGTCTCTGCAAACAACAGAACACAGATATGTTTCTGTTGTAGTACCGATTTTTAGTCCTAGCTGTTTGTCATTTTGTCGATAACTCCTTGTTCAGAAAATCAAAATCGAATAGCTTGCTCTTTCCAAATTATCAAGGACTTAGATATATTTATGAATCTTGGCTCTATTAAAAAATTCCTATCCCTTTTTATCTTGACGGTAAGCAGTCAAAGTTATGCAGTGCAGCAAAAGTTATTACCTCTTGATGGTAAGGCGAAAGACCACTTTGGCTTTAGTGTTGCAATCGACGGTTCTACAGCTTTAGTCGGTGCATTCAAAGCCGATGTTAATAATACCCGCGATTCGGGGGCGGCTTACGTTTATTCTCTTGGCCCTGAAGGTTGGAAGCAGGAAGCAAAATTAGTTGCTGAACCTGCATACGCTGATGATACTCTCGGTGGAAATGTAGCGATTAAAAACAATATGGTTATGTTAGGCGTGTCGCGACGAGACGGCGTAGGCAAAGATTCGGGGGCGGTGTTTGCCTTTGAGCGTAAAACAAATTCATGGTCTCAACAGCAAATTCTAACAGCAATAGACGCTAAAGCTGGCGATGCATTTGGTCAAAGTATTGCGCTTACTGAACGTTTTCTTGTTATTGGGGCGCCTCACAGTGACGCGCCACAAAAAGATTCAGGAGCCGTTTACATTTATAAGCGAGACAAAGAAAGCTGGCAATTTCAAACTAAATTAACTGCAAATGACGGATCGGAAGGTGATTTGTTTGGAATTAGTGTGGCAGTTGATGGTGATACGGTACTAGTTGGAGCTGACTTGCATGATGAAGTGGCGGAAAACGCGGGCGCCGTGTATGCCTATGTGTTTGATGGCGAGCAATGGAAGTTGCAAGCAAAGCTCATAGCTGAAGATGGCGCAGATACCGATATCTTTGGGGTAAGAGTGGCGTTGTCTGGTGATTCAGCATTAATTTCAGCCAGAAGAGATGATATAGAGGGCTTTGGCGAAGATGCCGGTTCAGCTTATATATTTGAACGTTCAAAAGGTAAATGGACTCAAACTCAAAAGTTGATTGCCCCTGATGGTAAAGCCGATGACAGATTCGCTCGTGGTGTGGCGCTAAATGAAGATACCGCTCTTATCAGCGCAATGCATCATGATACCAATGGCAACAATGCCGGAGCGCTTTATGTGTTTAAAAAGCATTTAGGCAAATGGAAATATACTTCAAAAAGGATAGCCAATGATGGCTTGCCGCAAGATAGATTTGGTTGGAATGTCGCTCTTACTGATAAATCTGCAATAATTGCTGCTCCTCATCGTGATGATAATGGCGATGCGTCGGGCGCAGTATATATTGAGGACTTTGTTGATTAACTTTCAACGTTGAGAAATTGATGAATAGAGGATGAGCAACAAGACAGCGGCGCATCCTCTATATGAATTAACCTTTATAACCTTCAGAAGGCTGGCAAACGTAAATTGATGCGATTAAGTTATGTTGTTCTGGGTAGTGTTTTTCAACTGCGTTTTTTACGACTTCTACGTCCTGCTCTTCGCATAAACACACGATGGCGCCACCAAAACCACCGCCTGTCATTCGAACTGCACCGCGTCCTTCAAGGGCTTTTTTACAGATCTCAACCAAGCCATCAGTAGCAGGTACGGTGACCTCAAAGTCATCTCGAAGTGAATTGTGAGACGCTTCCATCAATACTTTCAACGACTCCATGTCATTATTAACAAGAGCTTCGGTAGCTTCAAGTACACGTTGGTTTTCCGTGATCACGTGGTGAGCGCGTTTGTATTCGTTATCCGTTAACTGGGCTTTGTGCTCGGTTAATACCTCAAATGTCGCTTGTCTGAGTGTTGTCACTCCCATTTTAATAGCAGCCTGCTCACAGTCGGTACGACGTTGATTGTATTCGCTGTCTACCAGTTTACGCTTGAAATTGGAGTCGATGATCATCAAGGACAAGTGTTCTGGCACTGAAACTGATTTGGTTTCAAGGTTGTCACAGTCGATTAATAATGCACTGTTTTTTTCGCCCTTGGCAGAAATAAGCTGATCCATGATGCCGCACTGACAGTACATAAAATCGTTTTCAGCCTGTTGACCCAATAACGCTAAATCTTGTTTTGAGATGCCAAGTGAGAATGCCTGATTGATAGCGCCCGCAACAGACACTTCCAGCGCTGCCGACGAGGATAAACCCGCGCCTTGTGGCACATTACTGTCGATTAAAACATCAAGGCCAGATAACTGATGGCCGGCACGTTTTAAAACAAAACAAATAGCGCGAATGTAGTTACCCCATTGGGAGTCACCTTTGATGATGTCATTACTGACATCAAAAATATCACTTTCACCCGGGTAATTTAGTGAACGTACAACAAATTGGCTGTCTTCACGTTTTTTGAATAAAACGTGGGTTCTAAAATTCAGCGCAGCAGGTAATACAAAGCCATTGTTGTAATCAGTGAATTCACCAATTAAATTCACCCGGCCAGGTGCGCTGACATGGCCATCTTCTTGTTGTCCAAACTGTTCTAAAAATTGCTTAGATAGGTTTTTGGTGACCATGTTATTTTTGCTCCTTGTAGTGGCTATTGCTGACTGAGCGCAGAATATTTGCAGCAGATTCAGCGGTCAGATCACGCTGACTTTCGGCTAACATTTCGTATCCCACCATGTGTTTTTTAACCGTTGCAGAGCGCAACAATGGAGGATAAAAGTGGGCGTGCAGACGCCAGTGTTGGTTGTCTTCAGTTGTTTTGCCTGCCGGCGCATTGTGCCAGCCCATGGAATACGGAAAGCTGCAGTTAAATACGTTGTCATAACGAGTGGTGAGCTCTTTTAAGATCGCCGCCAATGACGCAGATTGTGCTTGGTTTAACTCGGTAAAGTTGCTGACTTGATCTTTGGCAACCAATAAGGTTTCAAAAGGCCAGGCTGCCCAAAATGGCACCACAGCAAGCCAATGTTCGTTTTCGCAAACTACTCTTTCTTGATGGGCCAGTTCTTTTTGAACATAGTCCCCTAACAAGTTCGATTGATTTTTTAGCCAATACTCTTTTTGTTTGCTGTCTTCAATTTCAATTTCAGTCGATAAGTAATCGTGTGCCCAAATCTGACCGTGCGGGTGGGGTTGTGAACAACCCATAATGGCACCTTTGTTTTCAAAAACATGCACACATTCGTATTTTTGGCTCAACTCGGCATAGTGTTGTTTCCAGGTTTCAATGACTTTAATTAGTTGTTCCTGACTCAATTCAGGTAAAGACTTGTTGTGCTCAGGAGCAAAACAAACCACTCGGCATTCGCCTGTTGCAGGCTGTGCTGTGAACATGTCACCTAGATAAGAAGCGGCATTATCGGCAATCGTCTCGTCATTTAATGCACCAAAATCATTGGTAAAGACGTGAGTAACATCATAATTCGGATTGGACTCGCCATTGGCTCTTTCATTGCCTGGACATAAAGGGCAATTGGCATCGTGCGCTGGCATTGCAATTTCTTCATTGTCTTCCGTTGCCCCTTGCCAAGGGCGGTTGTTTCTATGAGGAGAAACTAATACCCAGTCGCCGGTTAAGGGGTTTTGCCTACGGTGAGTGAACTCTAATTTTGCCATCTACTCTCTACCTTGTTGTCAAAAACTAACCAAAAGATTATTTATCATATAAATAAGATTTGGCAATCTTACTATCTAATTTTGATGCTCACAAGGTTTAGGTCTTATTTGTATGATAAATAATTGTAGGTGTGGATTAAGTCTTTGAAAAACTAGGGTAAAGTTGTAAGCGAAAAACTCTAGAGAGATGAACATGAAAAAGGGAACCGCCAATTCAGGTTCCCTAGAGATAAAAGTTTACTTTTATGGCAGGAAAATTTTAGTAACTTAGGTTAATACTCGTTTGATGGCATCACTCCAACCACCAAGTAATTTGTCACGTTTGTCTGCGTCCATTTGCGGTTTAAACTCCCTGTCTAATTGCCACAGCTCCTGTATGTGCTCCAACGACTGGTATAAACCGGATTGCAGGCCAGCAAGGAAAGCGACACCCATAGCTGTAGTTTCAATCGAAACTGGGCGGGTCACCTTTACCGACACCATGTCTGCTAGAAATTGTAATACCCAGTTATTCGCAGCCATGCCACCATCAATGTTGAGTTCGGTTAGCTCTATACCATCTTTTTTCATGGCATTTAATAGGTCGTAAGTTTGGTAACAAACCGATTGCAAACCCGCTGATACTATCTCTTCTGTGTCTGTACCACGGGTTAAACCTATGATTGCGCCACGAGCGTCTGGATCCCAATAAGGTGCCCCAAGGCCCGTAAACGCGGGGACAAGATAAACCCCGTGATCGATTGGTGTTTTTTGTGCGATGGCTTCGGATTCGGAGGCTTTTTTAATGACTTTCAAACCATCACGTAACCACTGCACCACGGCACCTGCAACAAAGATGCTACCCTCAAGCGCATAAGTGACTTGTCCATCTAAACGATACCCAATCGTCGTTAATAATTTGTTATTTGAGGTTAAGGCTTTATCACCTGTATTAACCATCAAGAAACACCCTGTACCATAGGTGCTTTTGGCACTGCCTGTTTGATAACAAGCCTGACCAAATAGAGCAGCTTGCTGATCGCCAGCAATGCCGTAAATAGGTATTTGCGTATCGAAAAGGGTTTCATGCGTAACGCCAAAGTCCGCAGAACTGTCCATTACCTCTGGCAACAACGACGCTGGAATGTCAAACAGTTGCAATAATTCTTCGTCCCACTTTTGGGTATGTATGTTAAATAACATGGTGCGCGAAGCGTTGGTGGCATCGGTTTTGTGAGACTTACCGTTGGTAAGACGCCACAATAAATAAGTATCCACCGTGCCAAAGGCAAGTTCACCTTTTTGAGCTTGCTCTCTGGCGCCGTCGACATTATCTAGAATCCATTTAACCTTAGTAGCGGAGAAATAAGGATCTAACAATAATCCGGTCTTTTGTGTAACCCCAGCCTCATGGCCCAATGATTTTAACGAGTGGCAATATTCGCTGGTTCTTCTGTCTTGCCACACTATTGCGTTATACAAGGTCTTTCCGGTTTGTTTATTCCAAACCAGAGTGGTTTCTCTTTGATTCGTTATGCCTATACTGTTGATATCACAAGCGCTTAAGTTGGCATTGTTTAACGCCTCGCGACAGGTGGTGAGTACGCTACTCCAGAGCTCTTCTGGATCATGTTCTACCCAGCCATTTTCGGGATAAAGCTGCGTAAATTCTTGTTGAGCGCTGGCGATTAAATTGCCTTTAACGTCAAAAATAATGGCACGTGAGCTGGTTGTGCCTTGATCAATAGAAAGTAAATAATTCGCCATTCTTCTTTTCCCTTTTATAAAGCATATAAATCATACATTAAAAGATGTGTAGATAAATTCAACCCTTGATTAACAGGATATACCAAAGCATTAAAAGTTAGCTATTTTCCATGTTCCTAAAAGTAGCAATTGGATTGTTGTTCATAACATTTTGAAACTAAATGGAAAATGTAATTGTAAATATTTTTCGTTTTAACGGTTGAATTGTTCATATAACAAGCATAGTATTTATCATACAAATTAATTATCATACAAATGATATAAATAATTCTTGAAAGGAAATTTGAGTGAGTGATCCAGTGCAACGACTTTTTGATGTATTTATCATCGGTGGCGGAATTAATGGCGTTGGTATCGCCAATGATGCGGCTGGTCGTGGATTGGATGTCATGTTGTGTGAGATGAATGATTTGGCGTCCGCAACATCTTCTGCGAGCAGCAAACTCATCCATGGTGGACTACGTTATTTAGAACACTATGAGTTTCGCTTGGTAAAAGAAGCATTAGCTGAGCGAGAAGTGCTACTTAAAAACGCACCGCATATTATTTCGCCTTTGCGTTTCATATTACCTCATCAACCACATTTAAGGCCTGCATGGATGATACGTTCGGGTCTGTTTTTATATGACAACTTAAGTAAACGTGTCACCTTGGAAGGTTCTAAGTCAATAAAATTTGGTGCGGATTCAGAATTAGTGCCAGAGATTAAAAAGGGCTTCGAGTACTCTGACGCTAAGGTGAGTGATACACGTTTGACCTTACTCAATGCCGTATCTGCTCGTAATAAAGGAGCAACGATAAAAACTCGAACTAAGTGTATTAATGCAACTACCCAAGGTGGCGTATGGCAGATCACTTTAATAGATCAATTGTCGGGTGAAGAGTACCAAGTTCAAGCCAAAACGTTAGTAAACGCTGCAGGTCCCTGGGTTGATAAACTGATCAATGTAGTGGATACCGACAAAATCTCTGAGTCGTTACGATTGGTTCAGGGCAGCCACATTGTCGTGCCTAAAATTACCGACCAGTCACATGCCTATATCTTGCAAAATTCAGATGGTCGTATCGTCTTTATTCTGCCTTATGAAAACGACTTTAACTTGATTGGCACAACGGATCTCGATTATGTGGGAGAACCATCAGAAGCTAAGATCACCGACGGCGAAATCGATTATCTTATCGAGATCACAAACCAATATTTGAATAGTAAAATTAGTCGTTCGGACATAGTTCATACCTATTGCGGCGTGCGTCCTTTGTTACAGGACGAAGCGGAAAACGCGCAAAAAGCCACACGAGATTACACCCTAGAATTACATCAAAGCAAAACAAATGCGCCGTTACTAACGATTTATGGTGGCAAGATCACCACCTATCGTAAATTGTCCGAAGCTGCGGTGAATAAACTTGCCACGCTATTTACTGATAAACCTTCGTTAGAACCCTGGACACGACATGCACCTCTCCCTGGTGGTGATTTTGAAGACAAGGAAGTCTTTGCCACCACTATACGTAATGAATTCCCTTGGTTGCCTGATGACTTGAGAGTGCGTCTGATAACGAGTTACGGCTCTTTAATTTACGGCCTGTTAGGAAATTGCAAGGCGTTGTCGGACCTAGGAAGAGACTTTGGTGCCAACCTTTTTGAGAGGGAAGTTCGATACATGGTTGAACAAGAATGGGCGACTTGCGCGGAAGATATTCTCTGGCGCAGATCAAAAGTGGGACTGCGCATTTCTGAGGCTCAAAAAGCAGAGCTGGAGCAGTTTGTTAAGCAGCTTATGTCGATAGAAGGCTCTCAACCGCCGAGGGTTGCGGCCAGATAAGAATTAAAAGAGTCCAAGCTCTCATTGGCGAAGGACAAACAAATTAACTACAACTAAAACTACAACAACGGGGATAACTCATGGCAAATGAAATACTTAAGCGAAGTGCCATCGCGTTAGCAATCACGTCAGCACTAACCGGAGTGAACGTAATGGCTGCCGAAACTGGTCAGTCAGCTGATGATGATGTCGAGGTAATTGAAGTTCGCGGTATGTTGAGTAGCTTGAAGCGCTCGATGTTAGACAAAAAAGAAGCGAATTCGGTTTCAGACGGGATCACCGCTGAAGATCTGGGAAAATTTCCAGATTTAAACGTAGCCGAGTCTCTACAACGTATTACAGGTGTTTCAATTGACCGTAGTGGCGGTGAAGGCCAAGCTGTTACCGTTCGTGGTTTTGGTCCTCAATTCAATACTGTATTGGTTAATGGTCGTCAAATTGCCACTGACAGTGCAGGTCGTGAATTTAACTTCGATATCTTAGCCGCCGACCAAATTACTGGTGCCGACATTTTCAAAACGTCGCAGGCGAACTATCAAGAAGGTGGTATTGGAGGTACGGTTAATGTAAAAACTGCACGCCCATTTAATTACGATGGTTTTCAGGCTGTTGTATCCGCTAAAGGCATGTACGAGAGTTTGTCTGAAGAAGTATCTCCTTCCGTTTCGGCTTTAGTGAGTAACACATTTGCTGATGAGACGATGGGGGTGTTGTTGGCAGTAAGCCACCAAGAACGTGACGTACAGATCAACCGAATTGAAACGGCGGGTTGGCGTTCAGGCCAAACAATTAAGAACAGTGAAGATGGTGTACTGTTTGCTAATGCTTACATACCACGTAACTGGGACCAAATTGTAGATCAGCAAGAGCGTACTCGTACTAATGCCAGTTTAGTATTCCAGTTTGCGCCATCTGATGAACTTTCTATTACACTTGATGGTTTTGTTTCTAAATTTGAAGTTGACTCAGAAGTGACTGACTTAGCTTCGTGGTTCGAACCTGATCGTGTTAAAAATGCGACTATCGATGCAGAAACCGGTACTTTATTAACTTTCGATCAACGCATTGGAATTAGTGCGGATGGCAGTGGTGATCCGGCGAGTGACTTTGTATCACACACACGTAACTCTCGCGATGTTAGCAACCAAGGTTTTGGCTTAAATGTTGAGTGGGCGATTAACGATCAGTTAATGGCGACATTTGATATGTCTAACTCAACGGCTGAAAATGATCGCGCAGGTCGCGACCGTTTCAACGTTGTTGGTATCATCAATAATTACTCGTTTGATGGCACAGGTAAATACCCAACTGTTGAACACGATGGTTTTGTAAATGGTTCATTGCCAAGTGCTGAGCTGTCTCGTCTTCACTATAACGAAAAGGGTAACCGTTTCAGCGATGAAGACGAAATTACCGAGTTTAAAGCTGATTTTGTATATGAAGCCGACGGAGATGTGTTCACTCAAGCGAGATTTGGTGCATATCGTCAAGAACGTGAAAAATCCAGTTTCCAAATTTTTGGTAATCAATGTCAGTTCTGTGGATATGGTGAAGCAGCGCCAAACAGTACGATCGGTTTTGAGTCATTCACGGCCAAAAACTTCTTCCCTGGCTTAATAGACACTTTCTATGCTTATGATGGTGATGCTTATGTACAGTTCTTAGCGGACTCTGGTTTTCCAATTGAACCTACGTTACAGAACAACCGTTATACCATTAATGAGGATATTACTAGCTTATACATGGACTTCACGTTCGAACATGAGCTAGCCGACATGCCATTAACCGTTAACGCAGGTGCGCGTTACGCTAAAACATCAATTGATGTAACTGCGGTTCAAAGTTTCATTTCTGATGTTGTTACAACGACGGACGAAACACTATTCGAAAACCGATTTGGCCCTGCAACAGACATCACGGAAGGTGGCGAATACGCTAATTTATTACCTAGTTTTAATGCCAAGCTAGAGCTTTCTGAAGACAAAGTATTACGTTTTGCGATCTACGATACTATTACTCGTCCAACTATGTCTCAACTTTCGCCGGCAACGACATTCGGTGAGCCACGTCGTCAAAACTTGACAGCGTCTGGTGGTAACCCTGCATTAGAACCGTTTAAGTCTGAAAACTGGGATCTATCTTTTGAATGGTATTACGCGGATACGAGTTCATTCACATTTGCCGTGTTCAACAAAGAAGTTGAGGACTTCATCGTGACTTTATCTGGTGAAGAGACGTTTACCATGACGGATCGTTTGGCTGCTAACAACTTTGCTTGTGGCAACTGTGAAGAAGGAGATGACGCCAGCGAGCTAAACGGTCAAGCCGAAGTCTATACGGTAGCAAGACCACAAAACGGTGAGACCGCTAACGTAACGGGTTACGAAATTGCGTTAACACATGTATTTGATAATGGTTTTGGTGTTACAGCAAACGCCACCGTTGTAGACAGTAACGTAAGTGTTGATCCTAACGTAAACCACACGTTCGCGTTAGAAGGTTTAGGCGATTCACAAAACCTTATCCTTTTCTATGAGCAGGATGGTTTCCAAGCACGTATCGCTTATAACAACCGTGAAAGATTCTTGCGTTATTTAGACAACTCGTCAGCGGGTGGCTTTACGGGTGAACCTGTAAATGGTGAATCGTTTGGTCAGATTGATATCAGCGCAAGTTACGATATCAATGAATCACTTACTGTATTCTTCGAAGGTATCAATGTTGGTGAAGAAGAGCTGAAACAAACCGGCCGCTTCAGAAATCAAGTGTACACAATTGAAGATAACGGCTCTCGTTATGCACTAGGTGTACGTGCTAAATTTTAATTAATTTAGTGAACCTAACTGGACTTTAATATTGGACGCCCAGATTCGGAACCACCTTGTTAAGACAGGGTGGTTCAACTAAACCCGGAATAAAAGGTTAAGTGGTACAAAGGTTTAACCACAGTACGACATGAGAGGCACTTGACTGAATTCCCATTAAACAAAAGAAATCGACTCGCAGTTAACTCTTATATTATTAATACGCCGTCATTTTAATGGTTTTTATCGTATAAATGTGATGATAATGTGTGGTTGATTTCAAATGTTGGAAAATCATTCATGTCACAAGAAATAAAAAAAGTCGTCATTTTAGGCGGCGGCACCGCGGGCTGGTTAACGGCTTCTATAGTCGCGGCCCATCACAATCGAAATCAGTCAAAAAATCTTCAAGTTGTTTTAGTTGAGTCATCGGATATTCCTACGGTTGGAGTAGGTGAAGGGACTTGGCCGACAATGAAAAGCACCATAAGCCAGATTGGCATCAAAGAAAGCGAATTATTTAAGGCTTGCCATGCGGTCTTCAAACAAGGTGGCAAGTTTGTTAACTGGGTTCATGGTAATGGTGACTTTTATTACCACCCATTCACCGTTCCTATGGGGTACGGCAAATTAGATTTAGCCCCGTATGTTAACAAAATAGAAAATTACGCCGTTGAGGCAAACTTCCAACATCATGTTTGTGAAGCGGGGCTGGCACCAAGAACTATCGCAGAGCCTGAGTTTCAGGGTAGCTGTAATTATGCCTATCATCTGGATGCTGGCGAGTTAGCCGATTTCCTTAAACGACATTGTGTTGAACACTTAGGTGTCGAACACGTGGTGGATACTATGGTTGAAGCCGTGTTGGATGACACAGGAGCCATAGACTCTCTGATCCTAAACAAGAGCGGCGCTATGACAGGAGACGTATTTGTCGACTGTAGCGGCGCAAGTTCTCTGTTATTAGGGAAAACACTCGGTGTAGACCTAATTAAAAAAGAAGACGTTTTATTTAATGATAGTGCTCTAGCGATGCAGGTGCCTTATGAGTCTGAGTCTTCACCGATTGCCTGCCACACCATAGCAACGGCACAAGATGCAGGTTGGATTTGGGATATAGGCTTGACCCATAGACGCGGTGTTGGTCATGTTTATAGCAGCAAATTTACCTCGGATGAAGATGCAGAAGCCAATTTACGCCGTTATTTAGGTGATTCAGCAAAAGGTATTCCGGTAAGAAAAATCACATATACGCCCGGTCATAGAGAGAAGTTCTGGTTTAAAAATTGTGTGGCCGTAGGTATGGCGGCGGGATTTGTTGAACCCCTTGAAGCTACAGCCATTATGTTAATTGAGATATCGGCAAAATACATAGCAGAACATCTACCGGTAGAAAAAAGCCTGTTACCTATAACCGCCAAACGGTTTAACCAGCAGATGGATTATCGCTGGAGTCGCATCATAGATTTTCTGAAATTACACTATATGTTGACCAAGCGCCCTGAGCCTTATTGGCAGGCTCATTGTGATGAAGATACGATACCTGAGAGCCTGAAAGAAGATTTGGCGTTGTGGCAATACCGTGGACCCATTGCAACCGACTTTGCGGGAATGCATGAGTTATTTCCGGCAGCCAGTTATCAATATGTGTTATACGGCATGGAATTTAAACCGGACTATCAAAAACAGGCACATTTATATCAACAATATGATCAGGCTGAAAAGATCATTCAGCGGAATCACCTGTTAACAGAACAACTATTACAAACCTTACCATCACATCGAGAATACATCGAACAGTGGTTGGCAAGAGCGTGTTGACCTTTGCGGTATGAATTTTGTTCAAATTCAAAGCCTTTTGATCGCGGCGCAGGATTGTAGGCCTAGTGGGCTAAGTCAAAATTCTGCAACAAAGAGCAAATGGCTTTGGGTTGAACCCTTTGGGCAGCGCCTGTATGGCTTTATTACTTCGTTATCACCAGACTTATTTGGAATAACCAAATTACGCTGGTTCTGCCTTGTACTAAAACCATACATGCAGCTGCAAAAACATACAGCAATGGACAACACGCTCTAATAACTAAAGACAAATATCATGGCAGAACTAAAAGAAATTAACTATCAAGAACATGGGCAGCTTAAAGTCAAAGCAAATGCGGTGATTAATAACGCCAGCAAAAACCACTTGATGCAAGTCAGATTGCAGGAAGTGGGCTCCGCAAATGCCAACTTCCCAATTTTCATCATCAAGCATGGCCACACGGGCGATTGGATGTTAACGGCATTAACCAGTTTACAAGCTGACACAAACTTGTTTGTGCAAGAAGGCCAATGGACCGCGACTTATCAACCGATCAGCATGCAGACACATCCTTTGTATTTAATGAAGTCGCCTAATAATGAAAAAAGTTATACCGCGGGCATTAACCCCGAAGCGGATGATTTTGATACTGAGTCAGGTCAACCGCTTTTTGAGTCGGAAGACAAAGCCTCAATTTACATGAGCCGCGTTTCTAAGTTATTGGAAAACAGCATTAAACAAGATATTCAGACCTTCGAGTTCATGGATAAACTGGAAGAGTTGCAGCTTTTAAAAAATATCGAGCTTTCAGTTGTTTACGCCGACAATTCGGCACAAAACCTAAAGGGACTGTATACGATTGACGAAGACAGACTTAAAACACTTACACCAGAGCTGGTAAAAGAGTTTGTCGATAACGGTTATCTCTCCATTATGTACGGTATGTTGCATTCCATTTATCAGCTCAACGCTATTATTCGAAAAAATAATGAAAACACTGAGCTTAAGCCAATTCAAAAAATCAATATTGAAGTGAGCAAAACCGCTTAAAGCAATTCTTTGGGATTAAGGTCGGCTTGATTTTGTAAAAAGTGGTGCATTGTTTAATGCACCACTTTTTTATAGATAAAATAATAGAGATTTTTGTATGGCTAGAATTATAACGAATTTATTAGGATTAACCGTTTATGTTTCCTTAGGTTTTATGGGACTAGCCAGTGACAACGTAAAAACAGAAAACGCTCCTGAGAATATGCAAGCCAAACTTTAAATACGGTTAACAAGCACATGATCACCGCGTTTTTGAACTGTCATGTAAAGCAAGAGTCGTCTGGTTGTGACATATTGCTAAAGCGTTTAGAAGCGACTCAAAAGGTGTTAACAAACGGCGAGAAAGAAAAGCCCTGGCCGGGTTTTGTCGACCGTTATGCGGTTGGTATGAAGTTTTATCGTAAAGATATGTAATCATGGCCTTCGGACTCGTTTTTTGACATTGTTATTCCCGAAAAACTTGGGAACTAGCTTGACGAGAGAAAAGAAAACTGGATTCCCAATATCGCTTAGACGATTTGGGAATGACGCCGACATGGATGTCGGTGTGCCGTGATCACATGGAAGTGAAGGAACGGCCGCCAACATGGATGTTGGTGTGTCGCGCTGCCAGGGATGGCAAAGAGGGACCGCGGAGGATGTTGGTGTGCCGCGCTGCCATGGATGGCAATGAGCGACCGCCATAGGGATGAAGGTGTGTTTTCAACGGCGTCATCCCCGAGAAATCGGGGAACCAGCTCAATGAGTGAAAAATTAAACTGGATTCCCAATATCGCTTAGACGATTTGGGAATGACGCCAACATGGATGTTGGTGTGTCGCGCTGCCAGGGATGGCAAAGAGGGACCGCCTTCATGGATGTCGGTGTGCAGTGAGCACATGGAAGTGAAAGAACGACCGCCGAGGGATGAAGGTGTGTTTTCAACGGCGTCATCCCCGAGAAATCGGGGAACCAGTTCAATGAGTGAATTATACTGGATTCCCAATATCGCTCAGACGATTTGGGAATGACGCCAACATGGATGTTGGTGTGTCCCGGTCACATGGATGTGAAGGAGGGACCACCGAGGGATGAAGGTGTATTTTCAACGGCGTCATCCCCGAGAAATCGGGAACCAGTTCAATGAGTGAAAAATTAAACTGGATTCCCAATATCGCTTAGACGATTTGGGAATGACGCCAACATGGATGTTGGTGTGTCGCGCTGCCAGGGATGGCAATGAGTGACCGCCTTTAGGGATGAAGGTGTGTCCCCAGTCACAGGACGTCAGTTCCAGACACGTCCTAAGTACTTACCTCCATGTAAGCAAGCTGAGGATGACGTGTGATCACATGGAAGTAAAGGAACGGCTTTTTCCCGTCATTCCACAATCGCCCCAGCGATATGTGGAATCTAGAAACTAAGAGTTTTCAGTTAACTAAACGTACGTTGATGTTAATTTATGTATTTCAATGTTTTTGAAACTGCGCCTCAAAACCTCAAAACAAAAAAGGCTCATAACCCTTAGGTTACGAGCCTCAGCGCTCCCTTTAATTTACTTAAAGGATTACCTTGTAACTTGTTGCAACTCTTCAGTTTGGCCTTTTGTCTTAAAGATAAGTTGGGCCTTGTTGCCAAAGACAAAACGGTTCAGGGCTAATGCCAGGCCGACACAAGCGAACAGGGTGAAACACATCATGTGAATGTAATGAAGTGGCATCCAGACAAACACAAAATAGCCATACATAGCTGCGCCGAATAGCGCGGCGAACATGGCCGCTTTGGCTTCGACATTTCTAAACAATAACCCAACGATAAAGGTCGATAAGATAGGCATGCTTAACAAACCGAACAGCTCTTGTACTAGATTAATGATGCTTTCTGCTTTGGCATAAACTGGTACTAAAGTCAGGGCAATTGCTACTAATACGATGCTAAACACGGCACTTAATTTGGCGACATTTGGTGTTTCATTTATATATCGCTCGTGAATATCACAAACATATAAAGCCGCAGATGAGTTCAAAATACTGTTAAACGTCGTTAACACTGCGGCGGCAATAGCTGCTGCGAATGCACCTGATAACCAGACTGGTAATAAGTCTCCGGCAATACGGCCATAAGCTAAGTCGCCTATGTCTCCATAAAGTTTATAAGAGACAATACCCGGGATCACTATCATAGGCGGCACAATTAAGAGTCGAATTAAACCTGCGGTAAATACGCCTTTTTGCGCTTCTTTAAGATTAGGCGCTGCCATTGCTCGTTGAGTAATGGTCTGGTTGGTACTCCAATAAAAAGTCTGAATGAAGATCATACCGGTTAATAATACATGCCAAGGAATAGGTGATTCATCATTACCAATTAACGTTAAACGTTCAGCCGGGATACCACTGAAGTCGAAGTTGATGGCATTCATCGACAGATACACGATAAGCAAACCCATACCTAGAAGTAAAATGCCGCTGAAGGTATCTGAGATTGCAACGGCGCGTAGTCCGCCAAAGATAGCGTAAGCAGCGCCAACGACTGCAAACATGGCGGCCATGGTTAAAATTTCAAAGTCGGCATTAAACATGGACTTCATAAACAAAGAGCCGCCGTACAGAACGCTCGGTAAGAATATGAAAATATTGCCGAATAAAAATAGCCCAGCGATTACCGCTCGAATGTTTTTATCGTTGTAACGTTTTTCCAGAAGCTCTGTAGTTGTTGTGCAGTTATTTTTGTAATAAACAGGCAAAAACACTTTGGCCAAAATAGCCAGTCCAACGACCGCAGCTAATTCCCACCAAACAACCACTGCCATTTGGTTGCCATTCATGCCGATTAGCTGATCTGTACTCAAGTTAGTCAGAGTAATGGAGCCAGCGATGAAAACCCAGGACAGGCCGCCACTAGCGAGAAAGAACTCCTTGTTTGAATCTTGAGATCTATCATGGCCGCGGCACTTTAAATAAGTTACTAAAGCGATCAGTGCGGTCAGTCCGATAAATACGGAAATTTGGATCATCTCGTTAGACACTTTGACTACTCCTATAAGTACAGACATTCATAAATGGTAATCCTTATTCTGTTTTAAAAACCGCGACATCGTGTGGTGCAAGCTCTGTAGAACCAATTAAAAACTGGCTGTTTGCAGGTGCATCAAATGATTGAGGGAAACCTGCATAGTTAAAGACAAAACTTAAGTTTCCGCGTTTGGTGATGCGCATGTCTTTAGGTAGTTTTGTCGTTGTGATTGATAGTTTGCCTGCAAGTTCATCGAACAAACTTACCAGGAAGTCGTTGTCCGTTAGGGTAGCGACGTAAGTAAATCTTTCTTTTGTGGCGACTGCTGGTTTGCCAGTTTGGTAAAACGCGACGGCGTGGCAGTCATCACTAAGTTGTAATTCTTCGCTCCAACGATTGGCCAAATAACTGCCGCCTGCAAACTCTAATGGTTCTGCGCAATCCGGACGAGTTGTTTCGGTAGACAGTACTTTCACTGGCACTAACTCCTGTAACAAACCGGGAGGTAAATCTGGTGCGAGATTAAACTCGTCAGTTTTGCCGCCCGATCTCGGTCCAAATACGAAGTGAGCCTTGGCTTCACGACATTTCTCGATAAGTTCTTCAGATACAATAGGTTGGCAAGGCACAACGATTAGGTCGTAATTACTGAAGTCACAATCAGGTGAAATGAAGCTGACCTCTAAACCTAATTGACGAAGTGCGGTGTAATACTCAAATTCCACTTGTTCTTGATTATAACTGTCGCCCTGACGTTCTATTTCGCTGATCCACTGGTTTTGTTTGTGGGTTAACATAGCAACACGGGTGTTCACTTTTTCACCAATCGGGACCGGCACTTTTTTAACTTCGTCACGTACGTTTTCAATTTCAAACCAGGCCTGCGCTTTTGAATTGTCGTTGCGTTTTACCCCAGCGTGCATTTGCTCCTGAGCAAACGGCGCCTGACGCCAACGGAAATAACAAACGCAGTCGGCACCGTGAGCGAACGCCTGCCATGACCAAAGTCTCACCATTCCGTCTTCAGGGCGAGGGTTATGGTTTGCCCAGTTTACTGGCCCAGGCTGTTGCTCCATGATCCAGAAATTGCCTTTACTTATGCCGCGAGTCTGATCGAAATGATAACTGGAGAAGTCCGGGTGACCCGTGCGCATATAAGGCTTAAATTCTTCTGCTGATTTGTCGGCAAAAAACAGATCGCTGCGGCCTAATGGGTAGTTATCGTAACTCACAAAATCCAGATTTTTAGCAAGCGCAAAATCGTCGGTTTGGGTATCAACCAACGGAATAAAATTATGGGTAACCCATTGGTTTACCGCGTGTTTACGAATGACCTCGATCATCTCGTTGTGAAAATGGATCACCTGATCTGAGCTGAATCTGTGATAGGCCAGTCTGTGTGCCGGGCTCGTTTCGGTAACCGCCAGAATAGGCAGTTCGATTGACTCAAAGTTCTGATATTCCATTGACCAAAATACGTTGCCCCAGTTGGCATTTAATTTGTCGATGTTGCCGTAACGTTTTTGGCACCAAGCTTGAAACGCTTTTTTAGCGTTGTTGGAACCGCTATGTGTGGTGTCGTGACAGGCGATTTCATTATCGGTTTGCCAGCCTACTACGCCTTCGTGGTTACCATAACGCTCGGCCATCTTTTCAGAAATACGAAGTGATTCACGTAAGTAATCCGCGCTTGAAAAATCATAATGACGACGAGAGCCAAAACCTCTAGTCAGACCCGTATTGATATCAACCGGTAAGATAGAAGGGTATTTGTCGATTAACCACTTTGGTGGGGTAGCGGTTGGCGTGCCTAAAATAACCTGCAAGCCTTCGTTATTAAGGGTTTGAATGGCACGGTCCAGCCATTCAAAGGTATATTCCCCTTCCTGTGCCTCTAAGCGTGACCAGGCAAATTCGCCGACGCGAACGTATTTCAAACCTAGCTCTTTCATCTCTTTAGCGTCATTGGCCCACATAGACTCAGGCCAGTGCTCAGGGTAGTAACATACACCTAACATTTTTTGCTCCAACGGTTACTTCAGGTCAAGATTTAGAAATCTCGATACAATGCCATTAAACTGTGATACGGTAAATATTGCATATTTATATGATAAATACTATCAAGAATTACAAGAATAGAATTTTTGAACAAAATTAATGACAGTTTAACTTTAGAAAAGGGCGATTTTATGACTGATACTCCAAGCGCTATCTACATGCATGGCAAGTCTTCTACTTTGATCATAGACCTTCAACAACGTATTCCCAAATGTGTTTATTGGGGACGTCGACTGTTGACTGATGTTGATATTAATTCTATTAACAAACTGTCATTTAGGCAGGAAGCCAAGTGTGCGGTGGTGCAAGAGCCTGACATAAGTTTCACTCCGGGTTATGGTCAAGGTTTTACCGGAACACCGGGTTTGTCTTTGTTTAATGAACGTGACGCCTGGTCGACGTGTGGCGATATCATCTCAGTAGAACAAGAATCGGATGATGTTAAACAAAAGGTAGTGATTGTAAGTGAAGATGAATACCGAGGCGTATCGCTTGTGCACACTTTAATCATGTACAAAAAGTCAGATGTTCTGGAAATGAATACGGCGGTTACCAATCAAAGTGATTCAACATTAAACATGGAGTGGTGTGCTGCCCCTACTTTGCCTTTATCAAGTGACATGGATAAGGTTTTGGCGTTTGAAGGACGTTGGGCCAAAGAGTTCCAGCAACTGCCGATTGATATTAACTCTGGCGGTTATGTACGCGAGAATCGTAAAGGCCATACGTCACATGACTCTTTCCCAGGTTTTATCGTGCATGAAAATACCTGTTCAGAACAAGCAGGCCGGTGTTACGGTTTTCATTTAGGTTGGAGTGGTAACCACAGAGTCAGAGTTGAGTCGTTATCGGATGGCAGGCGTTATGCGCAATTAGGTGAGTTGTTGTTGCCGGGTGAAGTGACGTTAAATAACGGAGAGTCTTACGTTTCACCAAGCTTGTATGTGTCGTTCTCAGATAATGGCTTGTCCAAACTTTCTAACCAGTTCCATCACTTTGTTCGCCAGCAACTAATTGATGACAAAGTAAAACAAAAACCTCGACCGGTGCACTATAACACCTGGGAAGGCATCTATTTTGATCATGATGAAAAGACCTTGATGGAGCTGGCAACAAAGGCAGCCGCGGTTGGCGCTGAACGTTTTGTTCTGGATGATGGCTGGTTTATCGGACGCCGTAACGACAAAGCGGGCCTAGGTGACTGGTTTGTCGATAAAGAAATATACCCCAATGGATTGGCACCTCTTATTTCCACAGTTAATGAGTTAGGCATGGAGTTTGGAATCTGGTTTGAACCGGAAATGGTAAATCCAGATAGCAACTTATATAGATCAAACCCGGATTGGGTATTAGGTTCAAAAAATAATCCGCAGATCAATTTCCGCAATCAGCTGGTATTGGATTTAACTCGCCGTGAAGTGACGGATTATTTGTTTAAGTGTATCGACGATATTCTTACTGAGTACCCAGAGATCACGTATATCAAGTGGGACATGAACCGAGATTTAAACCATGCAGGCGGGTGTGATGGTAAACCTGCGGTACACAAGCAAACCTTGGCCCTGTATCAGCTAATCGATAAAGTGAAACAACATCACCCAAGTATTGAAATTGAGAGTTGTTGTTCCGGTGGTGGCCGTGTGGATTATGGAATTTTGAAACATACAGATCGTGTGTGGACCTCAGATTCTAACGATGCATTGGACCGATTAGCTATACAACGCGGTTGCTCGTTTTTCATTCCAAGTGAGATCATGGGGGCCCATGTTGGTCCGCTAGACTGCCATATAACCGGGCGTCGGGTTTCAATGGATATGCGCGCAGCCGTGGCTATGTTTGGTCATATGGGCATTGAAATGGATCCAAGATTGTTGACAGATGAAGAGGAAGTCAGTCTAAAAGCAGGCCTTAAACTTTATAAAAAACACCGTGGCTTAATTCACTCTGGCGAACTGACCCGTCTGCAAGGCGGAAAAGAGTCGAGTCAGACTGCGATTAACTTTGCCATCACCAATGAAGATAAAACTCAAGGATTATACGCCTTTAATCAAATTGAGGAGTCGGTTCGTTATTTGCCAACTAGTTATAAATTCACTGGTCTGAATCCTGAATTGAATTATCGTTTAGATTTAGTCTGGCCTGTTGAATTAAAGGAATATTCAAAGTCGGTGACTAGTGAAGTGAATGGGCAGGTCTTTAACGGTCAAATTTTGGCTGAACATGGCATGCAATTACCAGTAGTAGATCCGCAATCGAGTTTGGTCTTTGAACTGACGGCGGTGGAATAAGTGCTCGCAAAACCAGTCTATTAAGCAGATACAAAAAAGGCGGACTCACCGCCTTTTGTATTATTTAGTAGCTAGATGCTAAATTCTCGGAGTATCTATTCTCCGGTTTTTTGCAATTGGGATTCAATTAATTCCAATGCTTCATCTAATATAGTTTTAACCGCTTTTTCCGAACCTTCTACATCACCCGCTTTGATGGCTTCGTAAATATCTCTGTGTTTTTGCACATCGGCACCCGGTACACCTTTGATACGGTTGGTGTATCTAATACTTACTCTTAACGCGGTGGAAATAAAGTCGGTTAGCTGGGCAAAGAAGCGGTTGCCTGTTGCGAGCAATACCATGGTATGAAATGCAATATCGGCTTCCAGTGGATCGTCTAACCCTTCGTCCGCGTCTACCATTCTTTGTAAGGCTTTTTCAATATTCTCAAGTTGCTCTGTCGTTGCATTGGCGGCTGCTAATGCGGTAGCTTGTGGTTCGAGGGCAACACGGACCTGAGTAAATTCTTTTAAAAGAGATAAAGATGGTTTGGAGTTTAGTATCCAGCTTAAAACGTCGGTATCAAACATATTCCAGTTATTTTCTGGTAAAACTTGAATACCTTGTTTTGGTCTGGATGAAATAAGGCCTTTTGCCGACAACATTTTTACCGCTTCGCGCGTGGCGCTGCGGCTAACATCATATAAATTACATAGTTCGGCTTCAGAAGGTAGCCCCTCGCCAATGCCATATTTACCTTTAACAATCGCAATACCCAAATCATGGGTTAATTGGTGGGTAAGATTATGTTTTGGAGCATTTTTCATAAAGTAATTAAAACCTGTAACCTACTGTTTCTATTAATGTGACTAGTTTATTCCACTTTGACAATAATGTATTGCTTTAATTTATTAATCATATATATACTACATAAAGTCAAGTTTATTAGAGCATTGCCTTAATAAATAAAACATTGCACCCTAAACTGAAACAAACGAGTGACCAACTGAACACAGGGGAGGCTTCAGTGCAGACTTACACTCAATATTCTAGTTTAAAAAATAAATGTGTTTTTATCACTGGCGCCGCAACGGGCATTGGTGCTGAGATGGTAAAAGCCTTTGTCTTGCAGGGGGCTAATGTCGGGTTTGTTGATATCGATGAGTCGTCGGCTGAGCTGTTGCGTTCTGAAATAGAGGCTGCCGGGCTTGATAAACCTTGGTTTAAATCAGTAGATGTATCTAAAGCAGAAGATTTAAAACAGGCTATCCAAGAATTTGCTACGAATCACAAGGGGTTAGATGTTCTGGTAAACAATGTCGCAAATGATATGCGACATGCACCGGAAGATGTTTCGGAAACCGAGTGGTTGAAGTGTATGCAGATAAATCTGAATGCTGCATTTTATGCCTCGCAAGCTGCCTTCTCTTTTATGAAAACAAGTGAAGTTGGGGCCATCATTAATTTCAGTTCATTAAATGCCATTATTGGACCCGAAAACATGGTGGGTTATACCACTGCCAAGGCTGGCCTCATAGGTATGACTAAGTCTTTAGCAAAGGATTACGGCCATCATAATGTGCGGGTAAATGCAATTTTGCCCGGTTGGATTGCAACGGAAAAACAGCTTAACTCTTGGTTAACGGAAGAAGAAGAGGAAAAATGGATGTCACAAATGGCGATCAAAAAACGCATTTATCCGAAAGATGTGGCGAAGCTGGTATTGTTTTTAAGTTCAGATGACAGTGCCATGATCACAGGCCAAAGTTTGGCCATAGATGGTGGGCGCAGTTAATGAATAAATCCATGCTCATTGCTGTCGACTGGGGGACTAGCCATCTTAGGGCTTACCTTTGTCAATCAGATAGAATGGAAAGGGCTAAGTTAACCTTATTAGATACTAAGGTTGGAGCTGGTGTATCTAAAGTTGAGCATGGTTTTGAGCATGAGCTTTTTTCCTTAATTCAGCCTTGGCTAGATATCTATGACGATGTAAAAATTGTCATGTCTGGTCAAATTGGTTCTAGCATTGGTTGGCAAGAAACGGAATATTTATCTTGTCCTGTGACACCAGCAGATGTCGCCACCAAATGTCTGACTTTTGATGTAAGAGCAAAGTCGCTAGCCATTATTCCTGGAGTGACTTGTAAACATGACAATGGCATTAGAGATGTCATGCGCGGAGAAGAGCTTCAGGTTCTGGGATGGTTGCAGTTGTCGGAAAATCATAAAACGGGCGAACATCTGATTTGTTTACCTGGTACCCATACCAAATGGGTGAAAGTATCAGACGGCAAGATTCTTGTGTTTAAAACGGCATTAACCGGCGAGTTGTTTGATTTATTGTCTAATCAAAGTGTTTTGATCCAAGAGCAGTCCGAAGAGTTTGATTTTACGGCGTTTGAAGAAGGCGTGTCCTTTACCCTAAATAGTGGAAACGGAAGTTTTTCTCACGGCTTGTTTAGCGTCCGCAGTAAACAGTTATTTAAAGAATTAACGCCAACTCAGTCACAGTCTTATTTATCGGGAGTTTTGATCGGCAGTGACGTAAGAGCCGCCTTAAACGCCAATGAGTGGGAGCTTGACTCTCAATCGGTAGTGTCTATCGTTGGCTCTAGTCAGTTAACCAAATGTTTTGCCATGGCACTTAAACAGGCGGGCATAAAATCAAAGTTGTTTGACGAAAAGGAATCTAGTTTGAGTGGCTTTGCGGTAGTGAACCAAATTTTAATTGAAGAGTCTTGAATTTGATGACCCTGCATTCCTATTTTGAGCAAGTTCCATTCATGGCGATCTTGAGAGGTTTGCAACCTGACGAGGCCGTTGATGTGGGCAAGGTGTTATATCAAGTCGGTATTCGCGTTATTGAAGTACCATTGAATCGTCCCAACGCTTTTGAGTCTATACAAGAGTTAATTCAATATATGCCTGACGATTGTCTGATTGGTGCGGGCACGGTTACAACACAATATCAGGTTGCACAAATAAAACGTTTAGGTGGGAAGTTCACAGTCTCACCCCATAGTGACGTCGGATTGATAGAATCTGCAGTTTCTCACCAATTATTACCAGTTCCCGGTTTTTATACACCAACGGAGGCGGTGAGCGCGGTAAATGCGGGGGCTAAATATTTAAAGTTGTTTCCTGCCGGTAATCAACAAACCAGTTATTTAGAACAAGTCAAAACCGTATTGCCGAAAGAAACGGCGGTGATACCGGTTGGTGGGATCACACCTGAAAGTGTTTATGCGTGGTTAGATGCAGGGGCTTTGGCAGTTGGAATTGGCGGTGAGTTATATCGACAGGGTGACAGTTGGCAACAAGTGAGCGACAATCTGAATCAGTTTTTACTTCAGCTTAAGCCGTAACATGTCATACACCAACCTTTCCCATTTATTCACTCTAAAAGTCAAGAACCGCCTAGGAGAGGGGGTGTTGTGGGATGAAAAACAACAAGTCATTTTATGGACGGATATAGAAGCGGCTAAGCTCTACCAGTTTAATGTCAAAAATAGAGTCGTAGAGAGCATTAAATTGCCTGAGCGACTTGGCAGTTTTGGATTAACGACACAGGAAAGTGTATTGATCTGCGCTTTTGAATCTGGTTTTGCTCTTTTGGAGTTACGTACTGAGGAAGTCACCTGGTTAATTAAAATAGAAGAAAATAATCCTGGTACTCGGATGAACGATGGCCGGGTCGACCGCAATGGCGTTTTTTGGGCCGGTACTATGGTTGAAGATGAAAGCACAGCTATCGACAAAGCAGCGCTTTATTCGATTAATCAAAATTTTGTTGTGCAACAGCACTTGACCGGACTCACCATATCCAATGGTTTATGTTGGAGTCCTGATGGCAAGGTTACCTACTTTGCAGATTCGCCGACTCATAAAATCGTGAGTTTCGACAATCAACAAACGATTACTCCGCAAAGTGCAGCGATGAGTTTGGTTGAAACCGCACCTGAACATTTTCCAGATGGCTCCTGTGTCGATAAGTTTGGTAACCTCTGGAATGCTTTATGGGGAAGCGGCTTAGTTAACTGCTTTTCACCACAAGGCGAGCTTTTATTATCTCTACCGCTTCCAGTATCTCAACCATCTTGTGTCAGCATTGGTGGGCCAAACATGGATTGGTTACTCATTACGAGTGCCAGTCAATTAAACGACGAGCAGAAAATAGCAGAGCCTGAAGCGGGTAATCTGTTTGTTTATCAGCTAGATGAGTCCCTTGGGCTGGTTGAACCTCGTTTTAAATTATCTTAATTGTAAATAATCGATAGATCCTAATTCGTACTGAGGGTATATTAAATAAATCATATTATATTATTTATTATATTGTTGCGGTGGAACGAAACAGTGCGAATTATTTGTCTTGAAAATGCGGACTCTAGGTTAGAGCTTTTACCTTCACTTGGTGGAGGGATCAAAAGTTATCATTATAAAAACGGAGCGACTTCTTATCCTATTCTTCGGGACTCTCAAATGCCAAACTCTCCTGGCGATAGCGCTTATTTTCCGCTGGTCCCATTTTCAAACCGGATTCGAAATGGGCGATTTTTCTGGCAAAACAAGCTTGTTTCTTTACCTCTAAATTTTCCACCGGAAAAACACGCACTGCACGGATTTGGTTGGCAAAGTGAGTGGCAAATTGAAAACCAGTCAGATGAGCAAGTAACTTTGCTCTATCGAAACACCTGCCCGGATTGGCGTTTTGATTTCGAGGCGCGGCAAACGTTCACCCTCACAGAATCTGGTATTAATGTTCAATTACAAGTTCAGAATCTTAGTGATGAGCAAATGCCATGTGGTTTAGGCTTTCACCCTTATTTCACAAGAACGCCGGATGTTGAAGTTTTTGCTGATGTATCAAAGATGTGGTCGGTGGATGAAGAATGTTTGCCGACAGAGTTGGTGGATGTACCCTTCTATAATGCTGAGCACCCGAAGTGGCTTATCGCAGAACATGAGCTCGATAATGCTCTGCTTAATCCTAGTGGGTTGGCAAGTATCAACTGGCCTGAGTGGGGAATAGCTGCTGATATAGTTAGTAGTGGTAACTGTCAGTTTTTAGTTTGTTATAGCCCTAAAAATGCTGACTTTTTCTGTCTTGAACCCGTTACAAACTGTACAGATGCGTTTAACCGTTACAACGAAGGGGCGCCTGAAACCGGCCTTACAGTTTTACCACCGTTCGGCATACTTGAGACGCAGATGGCGATTAAAGTTCGCCCTATCTAGCTGGTCGTTCGTCTTTAATTCTGAGAACCGTGCGATTCCATCCTATATGGTTGTCGTATAAACTCACCATCATGCAGTGATAGTGTGTGAGTTGTACGGTGGAAAAACCTGATAAGCCCGGATTGAGTGAATGTTGTGGTGGCGGCAGTTGTTGTCCTTGTGTTTGGGATGTGTATTTTGAAGAGCTACAGAAGTGGCAAGAATGGCAGGCGAAACAGGATAAGTCGGAATCCCAAAATATAGAGTCAGATCAACAACACCAGAAAAAATAGTAATTTCTCCTATATAAAAGTTTTGCGATTTCTGTCATAAGTTAGTCGGTTAAATTAACAAACACTAAAAAGAGGCTGTGTTAATATTTTCGGAACTTTTGGGTGTTACCTTCATTTAAATGAGGCAAGTTGAGGTAAGTTGTGAATTGTTATGTGAAGATATTAATAACTCTTACTTTGTTTTTATCTGCATCTTTATTAGCTCATCATACTCGTTGGAGTTCACAGGATGATTGCCTCGCCGCGCCTGCCAAATGTATTGACGGCCTGGATAAAGAGTTAGAAAACACTGAGAAATTCACGCACCATTGGTATGGAATGAAAAACAATCTGCTATTGGCGATTTGGGAAGCTGGTAGGGAAGAAAGGTTGGTTGCGGAATTGGCTGACATAGATCATACCCATGGGCCACCCGTGTTTCGAACCACAGTGTTAACATTAAAAGCCAAATTTGCCGTACTTGATAAAGAGATGGAATTGGCAAAGGCGCTTACCGAGCAAGCTGTGACGCTAATCAAGGCGGTGAATGAAGTCAGCGTTAACATGACTCGTTACGCGGAAGTTGTGGTTCTATACAATTCTTATTTGGGAGACACCAAGCAAGCCCTGGAGTTTGTTAATTGGGTCGAAGACTCCAATGTGGGAAATACGAACGCGGTGCGTTTAAGTCCATATCACACGGCAGTCGGTCACTTATATAATAATCTTAAAGATTATGAAAAAGCGCGACAGTTTTATCTAAGAGCAGCTGACGGCAACTTGCGTTCAAAAAAGTATCTCCGTGTCGCTTCTTCTTTCCACAACGTTGCCAGAACTTATCAAAGTGAAAAAAACTATGAAGCTGCAATTGAATACTTTACTCAGGCTATGACCTATTTTCAGCAGTTGGGTGATGAATATTTTGGTGTGAGTGATTATAGTCGAATCCGGTTTGCCGAAACCTTATATTTGGCCGGTAAAAAAACACAGGCTAAATACGTATTCGCGCAAATTCAAAGAGACAAGCTAGGTCGGTACTTTGTGGATGCCTATAATGAAGTTGCCCACTTATTGGCACAGGAGCCAGGCTAGATTCTCAGCGCGTTTCGTTTAATGAAAAATATCTAATCTGCATCACCTGAAGTTAATCACTATATAACAGCCCGTCTTACGTCCATAAAGACAGGCAGAAGAAGTTATAACTCTTCTTCATTTTCGGGGACTTTTACGCCCATGATCAAAAGCCACAAACATGTGCCAATTTCTCCAAATGATGACGGGTAGCCAACAAAACTAGGGATATCAAAGGCTGGGAAAAGGATGCCGCCGGTAAACTTAATTAAATAACTGAAACATCCCAACATTAATGTTATGCCAAATATCTTTGGAATATAGTTGGATCTAAAGGCGAGATAACCAAAAGGAAATAACCATAATCCCCAGAATACCTTAACGATGGCCATGCCATTAATGTAGGAGTAAAAAGCTAACATAGCTTGGGTCTGGATTTGTTCTAATGGCAGTGGTTCTAAATATTGTGCACCACTTAATAGACGCAGAATATCAAGCAGGCTAATGGTATATGCCAGAGACAAAGGGACACTGACAACGGAGAGAGCCACCATTAGAAAGGCTGCGGTTCGATTTACAGACTCAAATAGCTTGTACAAAACAAATGGCAATAACAAATAGGTGATACTGCTTATAACTCCGACAAAGATACCCACCCTGAACAGAAATTCGTTATTGAGGATGTTGTTAACGGTTGCCGCTGCGTCACCCGAAACAAAAAATTGTTTAGGTACGTACGCCAAATAAAATATTCCGGTTAAAACCAGTATGAAATATGTCAAGCCAGCGAGTCTGGCCACCTGATTTTTTGTCATTATTAAACCTCTATTACGTCTTTATTCATTTTTTCATGGGTATAAAACGCTTAGAACACTCAATTTTATGACTCCATGAGCTGAATCGATATTTTCCATGGTTGATTTTTAGATTCGCGCCGAATTCGAAATTCGGCATAGGTTTTTTCTAAAATTGTTTGCTGAAGGTTGTGGTATAAAGATAGGGCTTGCGCTTGCCGGGCCTTCTACATCAGCGTTTGAACTAGTAATTAAAGTGACTTTTGGTCATTGTTGGGTTGTGGATGAAGTTGTAGTGAGAGTTTGAGATTATATGGTGGTTTGATTGGTGACTTATTTAGAGCTTAATACCATCTTATCCAGCGCAAGAATCGCTGCCACAGGCCTGGTTTCCTTCTAAATTCATCTTTGTGCCTTTGTTTATATCTTTCTTCCAGATGTTTTAAGTCTTCCCTGCGCTGTTGAGCTGCATTTGCCAATTCGGCATAGTGATGGCTTTTATCCAGCGCCACATCATTGTAACTGTGCTGATGTTTGTAATGTGTTTTTTTGACTCCACGGTCTTTTGGCGAGCTGCACATAGTTTCACCTGTTTCTCTCGATATTGTGCGTCTTGTTTCAATAAATATTGACTCCAATACTCTAAGTTTAGTTTCAAATAATTTGAATTGGATTAATCTGGCGCAAATTTTTAATAGCTGACTTGAGGTCACTTACTGTTGGTAAAAAATCAGGTTTATCTCACTAGTTTCGCCATTTTTTCTGTTGTTAAGCGGTAACTATTTGCGTGTCATTATCAGGAGGAAAATTAATGATAAAGCTAATGAATCTAAACTTCTTGCAGCAGATGCTTACAAAACGCCTGCTTAATTCAAAATGTTACGTTCTAAGAACATTCATTCTTTTTTTAACTTTGGCGCAAAGTCAGGCTTTTGCTGCTGTGCAAAAACAAGAGATAACAATAAATTCTAAAGTCGTGAGTCATGCTTTGCAGTTTGACGTGTTTTTGCCAGACGGTTACAAAAACAGTGCAGAGATACGCTATCCGATTTTACTAACGAGCGCAGGACAAAGTCGTCTGCCCATTTTGCTCGAACAGGTGAGCTGGTCCAGTCATACTAGTTTCTCTCCTATGCCAAAAGTCATCATTGTCACTTTGCCTGATGTTAACTTGGGGGCCGACCAGGATAAATTCACTGGTGCATCTGGTGAATTAGACAGAGTGACAACTGAGGTTCTAAAGAAAGACGTATTACCTTACGTGGATGAAAGATTTAACACACAGCCATTCAGGATAATTGAGGGTTTTTCCAGTTGGGGCAATTTGCCCTTGTATGTGTTTAAAAATTCGCCAGAGTTGTTTAACGCCTACTTTGTCTTTAGTCCGGCGTTAGAGCTGGACAAAACTGAACTGGTTAGGAGTTTCAGTGGCTTTTCAGCGGATAAACAATATCGGCATAAATTCTTATATTTGAGTCTTGGTACATTTGCAGGTAACAGAGACGGCTTTACCAAATTGAATGATGTGTTTAAGCCTCAAGATGGAAAGAATGGCTTTGCTTTTCTGTCTGATGATCTAAGCAATATAAACTACTTGTCAGGCCCTTTAATTGGCCTCGACACGGCTGCAACAGAGTTGTTCTCAGATCTAAACCCAAATATGGAGAGGTTTAACCAATCCGGCATTTCGGGCCTTAAGCAATATTATCTAAAATTAGAAGAGAAATATGGTTATCCACTCGATATGGAAGGCGGTGTCATTGATCTGGGCTTTCATTTTGCAGATAGCAAAAAAGTCGATAAAGCACTGGAAACCATGGCTCATATTGTTGATCACAAAAGCAACAATGCGTTGTTATTGATCCGCCTGGCCAGCGTTGAGCAAAGAGCTGGCCTTAAAAATGCGGCACTTCGAACGTTTAAAGTGGCATTGCAAGTGGCACAACAGGGAAATGACGAGGAAAAAATATCGTACATCAAAAACCGTATTACCGACTTAAAAGGTGTTAATTAGGCTTTACTTCATTTAAATAAAACAAGCTTTTTGTTTCTGCCACGAAATTATCGGAGAGCATCCGCTGATTCGTGGCATCAAAATCCGTCATAAACAAGCTGTTTTTGTCGTAATGTCGTATGACTGTACCGTTTCCGTTAAGCACATCGTAGTGCCACAGGTTTTGTTTTTTGTCTTGGAAGTAGAGGAAATTTCCTGCTGCATTCTTGCGCCAAAAATAACGCCACTGAATGATCAAGTCATCTAAGCCGTTTAACAAAGAATATTCACCATTTTGGTATTTGAGTAACTTTCCACTTGAGTCATTGGTGATAAATGTAGATGCATCGATATGTTGGGCCCATTCAACTTCTTCATTTAACAAGCGTGTTGAGTTGCTATTTTCAATGTTGTACCAAACTAAAGCGTATTGAGAATCTTGCTCGACACTAAGTAATAAATGTTGCTCTTTTGACTGAAAAAGCTCAGTGACTGAGAATCGAGTTTTTAACTCAGTAGGCGAACCATCAAGTGGCACTGACCAAATAGCGTTATCTGCCAGGTAGAATACGGATTGGCCAGTTGGGTGCCAGATGAAACTCGATACAATATGTTCATCTGCACTTAATCGCTTCGTGCTGTCGTCTTTATTTAACCATAACTGGCTGTGGCCCAGTCGGTCTGTTAGAAAGGCAATTGCAGTTCCAGTTCCAGTTCCAGTTCCAGTTCCAGTTCCATTAGGTTGGAATTGACCTTGTTGTTCTTTGTAACTTGTCGGGCTAACGTCGCTGTCCGTGCTGTCCGTGCTGTCCGTGCTGTCCGTGCTGTCCGCTATATGACGAACTCGACTGTTCCAATCGCGGCGGCCTAAAACGACAACTAGCTTGCCTTCTGTAGCTTTTGCAGCCAGTATTTTCGAATTTGAAAGTGTTGATGTGTTTGTTAGTGCTCGCTTATCATTAAACCAATGGATTTTTTGCTCGTGGTTGATGAACCATAGGCTCTGTGCATACCACCTCGCTCGACTGCCTCCTTCATTTTCAAAGGAGAGTTTTTGCCTGTTAATAACGGCAAATTCATCGCGTTTTTGATCATAAGACATGGTGAGGACGGATTTACGACCCGTCACCAATAATAGTTGAGTGATCGGATTAAATTCGGCGAATAACGGTTCGAAATCAGGAAGGGTGATTGATTTTTGTCTTTTTGTACCCGTATTCAAAAAAGACAACCGAGATTGACGAGATTTGTCGTATTGCAGAAATACTAATTTATTGTCATTAATCCAGCTGGCAGAGTGATTAAATGAATCAGTGCAAGGCAAAAGGACTTCTTTTTTACCAGAATCGATGTGTTGAGACACAAGATCCACACACTTTTTATTATCGACCAAATATTGATGTCCATAGGTCAGGGAGGTTTGATCCGGGTTTAGCGTCAACTCTCCGAAAATTTTAAATTCTGTGCGTAAAACCTGGTGTGAGCCGTTTGCGTCATGTTTCACGAGTTTATGTGTTTCACCGTCCTGAATAACGTTATAAATGTCACCATTATTAGCGATGGAAAAAGTTTCAATGACTTCGTTATTAGTGGTTATTGGACGTATTTGAGTGAATTTAGGCACCGAAATATCTGGAGAGTTTGACTGATTGCTTAGTAGTAAAAATGCCAATGTGATCAGCCCAATAAAGATTATTGCCAGTCGTTGTTTGGCATCGGGTTTTTCAGCGTTTGAACCTTCTATTTGTTGTGTTTGGGACACCGATTTCAATACAAGGCTATAACCTAACTTAGGATGAGTTTGTATTACTGATTGTTGCTTGGAATCATCATTGAATAGTTTTCGCAATTGGGTAATACAACGTTGAACCGTATTTGGGCTAACGACTGTTTCTCCCCAAACCTGTTCCAGTAGTTGCTGTTGGGAAACGATATCGCCATTGGCTTTTATAAGGCATGTTAACACCGCCATTAGTTTGGGCTCTAAGCTCTGAGCGTTGCCTTCTGAAAGTAACTCTGCTCTGGCCCAGTTTACTTCAATGCCGTTGATTATTAAGTTGTCTAACATAAATTGTTTTAATGATGTTCGGAAAACAGAGCCATCATACTCATGGAAGCTTAAGACCGCTATTCACATTTTTACTTGTTATAACAGTATGTGATGTGAATTGTCTTTATTTGAATTCAATTTTGGTTATCATGGTTTTAATTGACTATAAAATTAATAAAAACAATGAAAATAAAGTCTATTGGTTTAACTTTGGTATTTTTGGTTGTGGTATTGCTGGCTGCTTTCAAAAAAGAGGCGACCCAGCTGTATCATACGATTCGGCTTTTTCATCCCGACGTAATTGTTAACAACTTTTCTTCTTTGCCTTCGCTGGCTGATCATAAGGTGATCAAAAGAGCGGGAGAAGTGGATGAATTTAGTTATTCACTGACTTCGTTACCTGCAGAGTTTGCTTATCGAAATGAGGTGAGGCAAACCCAACAATGGATTGAAGATACTAGCACGACCGCTCTCTTAGTACTGAAGGGGCAGGACATTCGATTTGAAAAGTATTATCAGGGAACAGGAGAGTTTGATAAACGAATTTCTTGGTCTATGGCGAAGTCTTTTTTGAGCGCTTTGTTCGGTGTAGCAGTCACTAATGGAGACATACCAGATTTGAATGTGGCGGTGACTGATTACGTTCCTGAACTCATAGGCTCAGGATATGAAGGGGTAACTATTAAAAACGTCTTACAGATGTCCAGTGGCATATTTTTTAACGAAGATTATGCTGATTTTTTTAGTGATATTAATCGACTTGGCAGAATTATGGCGTTAGGGGGCAGTTTTGATGAGTTTGCCACATCACTGGAAAGTCATTTGCCGCAAGGTACAACAATGCACTACGTCAGTATTGATACCCATGTTGTGGGTATGGTGTTAAGAGCGGCAACCGAGCAATCTATTGAGTCATATTTCTATCAGCACCTTTGGTCTAAGTTGCAAACGGAAGGTGATGCAATATACATAACCGACAGCAATGGAGAACCTATGGTTTTAGGTGGCCTCAATCTCATGACAAGGGATTATGCAAGAATGGGCAAGTTATATCGAGATCATGGTCGACTTAACGGTGAGCAAATTATTCCGGAAGACTGGATTGAGGCAAGTTTAACACCGGATCAACCGCACCTTGCCGCGAAACGTCGAGCGGACAAAAGCGTGAAGTTTGGTTATGGGTATCAGTGGTGGTTGCCTTTGGATGCTGACGACGAGTTCATGGCCATTGGGATTTATGGCCAGTTTATTTATATCAATAGAAAGGCCGGCGTAGTTATAGTGAAAAATAGTGCGGATATTAATTTTTTAGCGAATAACTATGAAAGCAAGGAGATCGCTGTTGCAGCATTTAGAGCTATAGCGGCGTCGTTATAAGCTTTCTAATTTTTCGATTTTTGCGGGGTAGTATTACCCTGCAAAAGTTACGCATTAATTTCACGTTTAGGTTCAGCCGTTCTGGAATGGCATCGCTCTGCTTGCCAGTAATTGAGGTAGTTAATTCAGAGTTCAGAAATTGGCGTTGCTGATGTTACAAAACAAAAAAAGTTACGCTTTCAAACAGCCATTGTTGTTTCATTTTATTTACACTGTATCAGGGCTTAGTTTGCCAGGTATCTGGTAACTCAAGCCAGCCACAACGTTGGGAGTCACTCACCGAGTAAAATGGCTCTGGTAACGTATTGTCGACAATGTTACCTCCCGCTATGCCAACAATTTCGGGTCTGTCTGAAATAGTCCAATACAATGTCGAACCACACTCTTGACAGAAATATCGTTTCTGTAGGTGATTTTGTTCTTTATGAACAAAGGTATAACAATTATTGGCGCCTTTAACTTGGATTAGCGATTCGGTAGGAAAATAGACTGAAACACCAAATGCACTGCCGGTGCGTTTTTTACAATCTTGGCAATGACAGACGCCGTGTAAGTTTGGATTGCCTTTAAGTAATAAAGAAAATTTGCCACAACAGCACTCTGCGACATGTTGTTTTTGGGTTTCCATAGTTGACTCAATCTAAATGAATCTTGTTTATCTAGAGTGTTTTTTATCATACACAATTTATAGGCCGATGACTGAAAGTAATTATGTTGATAATGGGCTAGGGTGTCATAAACTTATAGTTACCGGTCAGGTAATACAGTTTAAGAGCATAAGTCTCAATGCGATGGTAGATAATGAATCACAAGGAGGAGTTAGCTGTTTTTACTTTGGTCATGGATGAGGGTAGTTTACTAACGACAAACAATTATTTGAATAGTAACAAGTGTTTAATTTTAGAACTGTGAATGAACAGAAGACTGGTATAGTTTTGCTTTACAATTCAGTCATAAGAAATGTGCCAAATGCTTAAAAATATTATTTAAAATTCAAATATGAATAGTTGTTTCTGGTCCGAACTCTCATTAACATACATGTGTACTAAAGTGGATGTTCGGAGTTGTTAGCTAGTCATGAATAGATATGTATTGCAGGAATCAGGTAGGGTAATTGAAATACACGGTCAGGTTTTCATTGAAAATGAAGATGGGACATTGCAAAACATGGCGGTTGGAGATTCAGTTAACTCTGGGATTACCCTGATTTTAAATGATGGAGCCGAATTCAAATATCAACTACTTAATGGCGAAATCATCGAACATGTTGCGGGGTCAACCGACGATACGATTGAACAAAATGATGAGCAATCATTTACCGAGCAAGATGATGAAATCGCTCAAATTCAACAAGCTTTAGAACAAGGTGACTTTTCCCAATTAGAAGCAACAGCTGCGGGTACTGATGCTAACTCCGGTACTCAAGCGCCTGCACAAATTGATTCAGACGGCAACGAAACTATTGCCGAGGCTGGGTTTAATACTCAAGCACTAGCGGCAGCCAATGGCACGTTAGCTGAAACTCCAGATCTTTTTATTGTCCCTGAAAATGATTCATTAGACGATCCAGCTGTAGAAGATGACTCCGTTGCAGCAGCTGCTGGCTCTCCAATTGTTATTGATGTATTAGCTAACGACACTGAACTGTCACCTTCACCTGTCATTGCCGTGACTCAGGGGCAAAATGGTACAGTCGCTATTAACGATGATGGCACTGTGACTTATACACCAAATGATGGATTTAGTGGAAATGACAGTTTTACTTACACCAACGCGCAAGGGAACACCGCGACTGTAAATATTATCGTAAGAGATCCGGCTGCAGAAGATGACACTGTATCAGTGGAAGCTGGTTCTCCAATCACTATCGATGTATTAGCAAATGACACTGATGGCACACCTTCTCCAGTAACATCGGTGACACAAGGGCAGAATGGTACCGTGACGCTTAACCCGGATGGTACGGTGACTTATACGCCAGTTGGGAATTTTAGTGGAAACGACAGTTTTACATACACGAATGCTTTAGGAAATACGGCCACTGTCAATGTAACGGTAAATCCACCTGCGGCGCCAGCAGAAGATGACAGCGTTTCGCTTGACGCCGGTAATCCTGTTGTCATTGACGTAATTGCTAATGACTCTGAAGAAGACCCTTCACCTATCGTGTCCGTGACTCAAGGCGAAAATGGTACAGTAACAATTAACGATGATGGCACTGTTACTTATACCCCAAATGATGAGTTCACTGGCGACGACAGTTTTACTTATACCAATGCTGACGGGAATACCGCAACCGTCAATGTGACCGTTAACTCTGAAGCTGATTCTGTCGTAGTCGATGATAATGCGGTGACTGAAGCCGGTGTTCCTGTCGTTATTGATGTTTTGGCCAATGACACGGATATTGATTCTGAGAAATCACCTGTTACTTCAGTAACGAATGGTGAAAATGGCACAGTATTAATTAATCCAGATGGGACTCTAACTTACACACCTTCGGCTGATTTTAACGGTATAGACAGTTTTACATATACAAATGGTGAAGGTAATTCCGCTACGGTTACTGTCACTGTAAGTCCAAAAATTAATGAAACCATCATAAACAATGACTCTGTAATAACGGATGAAGACACTGCTATTACCATTGATGTATTGGCGAACGATACTGACATTGATAGTGCACCTTCGCCAGTAACTTCAGCGACAAATGGCACTAATGGCACCGTAGAGATCAATGGTGATGGCACGTTAACTTATACACCGGATCCTAATTTTAATGGTCCAGATAGCTTCACTTATACCAATGCCGAAGGGAATAGCGCGACGGTCAATGTTACGGTAACGTCAGTTAACGATGTTACTACCGTTTTCAACGATACGGTTGTAACAGGTGAAGATACAGACATTACAATAGATGTCCTAGCAAACGACAACGATATCGACGAAGGGCCTTCACCTGTAATTGCAGTATCGAACGGACAAAATGGTACGGTAGCCATTAACCCGGACGGCACGGTTACCTATTCGCCTAACGCTAACTTTAATGGGCCTGATAGTTTCACATATACCAATGCCGAAGGTAATACGGCTACGGTTAACGTTATTGTTAACTCTGTTGATGATGCCACTATCATTGCGAGTGACAGGGCTACAACAGATGAATCTACAGCTGTGGTTATTGACGTCTTGGCTAATGATGCTGGTATAGACTCACAAGCTGCTACTGTTACGGCAGTAACTAATGGCAATAATGGATCCGTAGAGATAAATGCAGATGGCACTCTGACATATACGCCGAACGCCAATTTTACCGGTACAGATACGTTTACCTACACCAATGCAGAAGGCAGTACAGCTCTAGTAAATGTAGTGGTTAATCCGGTGACTGATCAAACAACGGTTGCGAATGATCGTGTGGCAATAGACGAAGATCGGGCGGTGACTATCGATGTATTGGCAAATGATACTACTGTAGGCTCCGAGTCTTCTCCGATTGTTTCTGTGACTAATGGCGCAAATGGCAATGTAATTCTCAATGACGATGGTACCGTAACCTATACACCTGATGTCGACTTTAATGGTACGGATAGTTTTACTTACACCAATACTGAAGGGAATACAGCGACAGTAAATGTAACTGTGGACCCTATTGACGATCAAACGCAAATTACCAACGATATTGTAGTCACTGATGAAGATACTGAAGTAACGATAGATGTTCTTGCCAATGACACTGATGTCGATAGTGACGTATCACCACTGCAATCCTTTACTCAGGGGGGAAATGGCAGTGTCGTCTTAAATGAAAATGGCACTTTAACTTATACTCCTCACCCAAATTTTAATGGCGAAGATAGTTTCACATACACTAACTTCGAAGGTAATGTCGCGACCGTCAATGTTACCGTAAATGGTATCAATGACGTGACTATTGTAGAAAACGATAGTGTATCTACCGATGAAGATAGCCCCGTAATCATTGATGTTATAGCAAATGATACGGACTCCGACAGCAGTGCTTCGTCGGTTCAATCTGTTACACAAGGTGCTAACGGATCTGTTTCAATTAATAACAATGGCACACTTACTTACACACCAAATGCCAATTTTAATGGTGCAGACAGCTTTACCTATACTAACCAAGAAGGCAACACGGCGACGGTGAATGTCACCGTGAATCCAGTTAGCGATGACACCGTTGTGGTTAATGATAGTGTGACTACAGATGAAGATAACGCGGTCACCATCGACGTTTTAGCAAATGATACAGATGTGGATTCAGCACCATCGCCAGTGCAATCAGTCACACAAGGGCAAAACGGTAGGGTAGCCATTAACGAAAACGGCACTGTGGCCTACACGCCAAATGCCAATTTCCACGGCTCAGATTCATTCAGCTACATGAATGCCGAAGGTAATACTGCAACGGTGAATGTCACTGTAAATCCAGTTAGCGATGATACGATTGTAGTTAATGATGATGCCACTACCGAAGAAGATAATGCGGTTACCATCGATGTGTTAGCGAATGATACGGATGTGGACTCTGCACCATCGCCGGTGCAGTCGGTGACACAAGGTCAAAACGGTACGGTAACCATTAATGAAAACGGCACGGTAACTTACACGCCAAATGCCAATTACAGCGGAGCGGACAGTTTCACTTATACCAACGCGGAAGGTAATACTGCGACCGTCAATGTCACTGTGACACCAGCCGAGCCAACGGGTCCGACAAATCCTACCGATCCGGTTGATGTCGGGACTGTGGTGGTAAACGACAGTGCCACGACCGAAGAAGATAATGCGGTGACCATCGATGTAGTCGCCAATGATACGGATGTGGACTCAGACCCATCGCCAGTCCAGTCGGTCACGCAAGGTCAAAACGGTACGGTAGCCATTAATGAAAATGGCACGGTGACTTACACACCAAATGCGAATTACAGCGGCACGGACAGTTTTACTTATACTAACGCAGAAGGTAATACGGCGGCCGTCAATGTCACGGTGACACCAGCCGAGCCAACGGATCCGACTAACCCAACTGATCCCGTTGATGTCGAGACTGTGGTGGTAAACGACAGTGCCACGACCGAAGAAGATAATGCGGTGACCATCGATGTAGTCGCCAATGATACGGATGTGGACTCAGACCCGTCGCAAGTTCAGTCGGTGACACAAGGTCAAAACGGTACGGTAACCATTAATGAAAATGGCACCGTCACTTACACGCCAAATGCCAATTACAGCGGCACGGACAGTTTTACTTATACTAACGCAGAAGGGAACATCGCTGCCGTTAATGTCACTGTAACACCAGCCGAGCCAACGGATCCGACAAATCCTACCGATCCGGTTGATGTCGAGACTGTGGTGGTAAACGACAGTGCCACTACCGAAGAAGATAATGCAGTTACCATCGATGTCTTAGCCAATGATACGGATGTGGATTCTGCACCATCGCCAGTCCAGTCGGTCACGCAAGGTCAAAACGGTACGGTGACTATTAATGAAAACAGTACCGTCACTTACACGCCAAATACGAACTTCCACGGCTCAGATTCGTTTACTTACACTAACGCAGAAGGCAATACCGCAACCGTAAATGTGACGGTAAATGCGTTTGAAGATGACACGGTAGTGGTCAATGACACTGTCGTAACGAATGAAGACAACGCGGTCACGATTGATGTAGTCGCCAATGATACGGATGTGGACTCAGACCCATCACCGGTGCAGTCAGTCACCCAAGGCACAAATGGCTCAGTCGTAGTCAATGAAAATGGCACGGTGACTTACACACCAAATGCCAATTACAGCGGTACTGACAGTTTTACTTATACAAACGCAGAAGGTAATACGGCGGCCGTCAATGTCACGGTGACACCAGCCGAGCCAACGGATCCGACTAACCCAACTGATCCCGTTGATGTCGAGACTGTGGTGGTAAACGACAGTGCCACTACCGAAGAAGATAATGCGGTTACGATAGATGTCTTAGCCAACGATACGGATGTGGACTCAGACCCATCGCCAGTCGAGTCGGTTACGCAAGGTCAAAACGGTACGGTAACCATTAATGAAAATGGTACCGTTACTTACACACCAAATGCGAATTACAGCGGCACGGACAGTTTTACTTATACTAACGCAGAAGGTAATACGGCGGCCGTCAATGTCACCGTAACACCAGCCGAGCCAACGGATCCGACTAACCCAACTGATCCGGTTGATGTCGAGACTGTGGTGGTGAACGACAGTGTCGAAACCAACGAAGACAACGCGGTCACGATTGATGTAGTAGCGAATGACACGGATGTAGACTCGGACCCATCGCCGGTGCAGTCGGTGACACAAGGCACTAACGGTACCGTCTCCATTAATGAAAATGGCACGGTGACCTATACACCAAATGCCAATTTCCATGGCTCAGACTCGTTTACCTACACTAATGCCGAAGGCAATACCGCAACGGTGAATGTGACCGTCAATGCAGTTGAAGATGACACGGTTGTGGTCAACGACAGTGTCGAAACCAATGAAGACAACGCGGTTACGATTGACGTCTTAGCCAACGATACGGATGTGGACTCAGACCCATCGCCGGTGCAGTCGGTGACCCAAGGTACAAACGGTACCGTCTCCATTAATGAAAATGGCACCGTCACCTACACGCCTAATGCTAATTTCCATGGTTCAGATTCGTTTACTTATACTAATGCCGAAGGCAATATCGCGACGGTGAATGTGACCGTCAATGCGGTTGAAGATGACACGGTTGTGGTGAACGACAGTGTCGAAACCAATGAAGACAACGCGGTTACGATTGACGTCTTAGCCAATGACACAGACATAGACTCAGATCCATCGCCGGTGCAGTCAGTCACACAAGGTCAAAATGGCACCGTTGTTCTAAATGAAAACGGCACCGTCACTTACACGCCAAATGCCAACTTCCATGGCTCAGATTCGTTTACTTATACTAATGCCGAAGGCAATACCGCAACCGTAAATGTGACCGTCAATGCGGTTGAAGATGACACGGTTGTAGTGAACGACAGTGTCGAAACCAATGAAGACAACGCGGTTACGATTGACGTCTTAGCCAACGATACGGATGTGGACTCTGACCCATCGCCGGTGCAGTCGGTGACCCAAGGTACAAACGGTTCGGTAACCATTAATGAAAACGGCACCGTCACTTACACGCCAAATGCGAACTTCCATGGTTCAGACTCGTTTACCTACACCAATACTGAAGGCAATACTGCAACCGTAAATGTGACCGTCAATGCAGTTGAAGATGACACGGTTGTGGTGAACGACAGTGTCGAAACCAACGAAGACAACGCGGTTACGATTGATGTAGTCGCCAATGACACGGATGTGGACCCAGACCCATCGCCGGTGCAGTCAGTCACACAAGGCACAAACGGTTCGGTAACCATTAATGAAAACGGCACTGTGACCTACACGCCAAATGCCAACTTCCATGGTTCAGACTCGTTTACTTATACTAACGCTGAAGGCAATACGGCGACAGTGAACGTGACCGTCAATGCGGTTGAAGACGAAACTATCGTTGTGAACGACACTGTGACTACCGATGAAGACAACGCGGTTACGATAGATGTAGTCGCCAATGATACTGATGTGGACTCAGATCCGTCACCAGTCCAGTCGGTGACACAAGGCACTAACGGTACCGTATCCATTAACGAAAACGGCACCGTCACTTACACGCCAAATGCGAACTTCCACGGCTTAGACTCGTTTACTTACACCAATGCGAAAGGCAATACCGCAACCGTAAATGTGACGGTAAATGCGGTTGAAGATGACACGGTTGTAGTGAACGACACCGTGACGACCGATGAAGATAATGCAGTTACGATTGATGTAGTCGCCAATGACACGGATGTGGACTCAGATTCGTCACCAGTCCAGTCGGTGACACAAGGCACTAACGGTACCGTATCCATTAACGAAAACGGCACTGTGACTTACACGCCTAATGCTAATTTCTATGGTTCAGACTCGTTTACTTATACTAACGCTGAAGGCAATACCACAACGGTAAATGTGACCGTAAATGCAGTTGAAGATGACACGGTTGTTGTGAACGACACTGTCGAAACCAATGAAGACAATGCGGTTACGATTGATGTAGTCGCCAATGACACAGATGTGGACTCAGACCCATCACCAGTGCAATCAGTCACACAAGGTCAAAATGGCACCGTTGTTCTAAATGAAAACGGCACGGTGACCTATACGCCAAATGCCAACTTCCACGGCTCAGATTCGTTTACTTACACCAATGCGGAAGGCAATACGGCCACAGTGAACGTCTCCGTCAATGCGGTTGAAGACGAAACTATCGTTGTGAACGATACCGTGACGACCGATGAAGACAACGCGGTGACGATTGATGTAGTAGCGAACGATACGGATGTAGACTCAGATCCGTCGCCGGTGCAGTCGGTGACACAAGGCACAAATGGTACCGTCTCCATTAATGAAAATGGCACGGTGACCTATACACCAAATGCGAATTTCCATGGCTCAGACTCGTTTACTTACACCAATGCGGAAGGCAATACCGCAACCGTGAATGTGACGGTGAATGCAGTTGAAGATGACACGGTAGTGGTGAACGACAGTGTCGAAATCAATGAAGACAACGCGGTCACGATTGATGTAGTCGCCAATGACACGGATGTGGACTCAGACCCATCGCCGGTGCAGTCAGTCACCCAAGGTACAAACGGTACCGTCTCCATCAATGAAAATGGCACGGTGACCTATACGCCAAATGCCAACTTCCACGGTTCAGACTCGTTTATTTATACTAACGCTGAAGGCAATACGGCGACAGTGAACGTGACCGTCAATGCAGTTGAAGATGACACGGTAGTGGTGAACGACACTGTCGAAACGAATGAAGACAACGCGGTTACGATTGACGTCTTAGCCAACGATACGGATGTGGACTCAGACCCGTCACCAGTCCAGTCAGTCACCCAAGGTACAAATGGTTCGGTCGTGATCAATGAAAATGGCACGGTGACTTACACGCCAAATGCGAACTTCCATGGTTCAGACTCGTTTACTTATACTAATGCCGAAGGCAATACGGCGACAGTGAACGTGACCGTCAATGCGGTTGAAGACGAAACTATCGTTGTGAACGACACTGTGACGACCGATGAAGACAATGCAGTTACGATTGATGTCTTAGCCAATGACACGGATGTGGACTCAGACCCGTCACCAGTCCAGTCAGTCACACAAGGTACAAATGGTTCGGTCGTGATCAATGAAAATGGCACGGTAACTTACACGCCAAATGCGAACTTCCATGGTTCAGACTCGTTTACTTATACTAACGCTGAAGGCAATACGGCGACAGTGAACGTGACCGTCAATGCAGTTGAAGATGACACGGTTGTGGTGAACGACAGTGTCGAAACCAACGAAGACAACGCGGTTACGATTGATGTAGTCGCCAATGACACGGATGTGGACTCAGACCCATCGCCGGTGCAGTCAGTCACCCAAGGCACAAACGGTACCGTCTCCATTAATGAAAACGGCACCGTTACTTACACGCCAAATGCGAACTTCCATGGCTCAGATTCGTTTACTTATACTAATGCGGAAGGCAATACCGCAACCGTGAATGTGACCGTCAATGCGGTTGAAGATGACACGGTTGTTGTGAACGACACTGTCGAAACCAATGAAGACAATGCGGTTACGATTGATGTAGTCGCCAATGACACAGATGTGGACTCAGACCCATCACCAGTGCAATCAGTCACAC
>Ga0213831_1000102_pt1 | contig 135200 bp, 115 predicted proteins | sample SWATP12_FD_163421 | JGI IMG/M metagenome (GOLD analysis project Ga0213831, IMG submission 163421) | Coastal seawater microbial communities from Marineland, Florida, United States - SWA TP1 #2 | ecosystem: Environmental > Aquatic > Marine > Coastal | place: USA: Florida | collected 2016-08-06 | reverse complement strand
ATAAAGTTCTCGGCCGCAAGCGACCGAGTTTTAAAACAAGTCCAGCTGATCTGAGTTAACTTCCTTTAGGTCTAGCTCTACAAGCTGGTCTTGAACATATTTTCGAATTGTTTCTTCGTTTGCATTGCCAATAGTTTCTACAAAGTAACTTTGAGTCCACAATTTTCCGCCCCAAAAATATTTTCTCTTAATTTCAGGATAGACCCTAAAAAACTCACGAGCGGTAATACTTTTTATTACCTGCATGACATCACTTGGCGATTGTTTTGGTATGCTTCTAACAACCATGTGAATATGATCTTCTGGTATTTCAAGCTCTACGATATCTATATCGTAATCATATCCAACCTTTTGAATTATCGCCTTCATCGTTGCGCGATAAGGTTCCATAAACACTTTATGTCGATACTTAGGTATCCACACAAAGTGATACATAAGCCTAAATACGTGGTGCGAATTTCTCTGAATTTCCATGTACTAGATAATATAGACTGGGACAAGCCCAGTCTACACTATCCAGCACGGGGGCAAGCCCCCGAGATTTTCGCTATGCTCTGTTAAATTCTACCGACTTAAAATGCAGAACAATTTCTGCAAGAATACCCCTAAGAAACATTCGCAAATATATAAAAAAAATAAAAAGGACTTGTCTATGCTCGTTGCCAGCCAGATCACTAAAAGTGTTGTCACTCAGGAAGGCCAATTGGATATTCTGCTGCCGATTTCCATAGAGGTTAACGACGGTCAATCTCTGGCAATTACTGGTGCATCGGGCTCGGGCAAGTCGACATTACTGGGCATTCTGGCCGGGCTGGACTTACCCTCTTCCGGAGAAATCAGCCTGAACGGCCACACCATCACCAGCATAGATGAAGAAGCAAGAGCCAGGGTAAGGGCCGATAATGTCGGCTTTATTTTTCAATCGTTCCAGCTACTGCCAGGTTTAACGGCGCTGGAAAATGTCATGTTGCCGCTGGAGCTGTTCGATAACAAACAAGCAAAAAAGATAGCCATTGAATACCTGAAAAAAGTCGGGCTGGAGCATCGCCTTTCCCATTATCCTCAGCAGCTTTCCGGCGGCGAACAGCAAAGGGTAGCCATTGCCCGCGCCTTCTCTACCCAGCCGAAAATTTTATTTGCCGATGAACCTACCGGCAACCTCGACAGTAAAACCGGCGCCAAGATCATCGATTTGCTGTTTGAGCTTAATGAAACCGAGGGCACCACACTGATTCTGGTCACCCATGAACAACGCCTTGCTGAACATTGTGATTTCAATATTGAGATAGCAGCGGGGCAAATTGTCGAAACATCGGAGCCAATCCATGCTTGCTCTTAAGTTACTGGTCAGAAACTGGCGCAGCGGCGAGCTGCGCTTACTGGCAATCGCCTTATTGATTGCAGTGACGGTAGTGAGCGGTATTTCTATCTTTGTTGATCGCCTCGAAGCCAGTCTGCAATTGCAAACGGCGGAGTTATTGGGCGCGGACTCCGTGGTTATCAGCCCTACCCTACATCCTGACAGCTGGAAACAGGAGGCCGATAAGCGGGGGGTAAAACACTTAGACTTTATTCGCCTGCAAACCATGGCTTATGCAGGAGAAGAAAGCACCCTGATTTCACTGCAAGTGGTTAATCCCGGCTATCCGCTCAGAGGACAAATATTTATTGCCGACTCTCTGGCTAATCCGGACGGCACGAAAAACAGGGGCGTCCTGACCAAACAAGTTCCCATGCAGGGGGAAGTATGGGTAGGCGCAGAACTGTTTGTGCAGCTGGATATGCAACTCGGCCAGAATGTCGAGGTGGGCAACTTATCCCTTAAGGTGAGCAAGGTATTGACCGATTCTCCCGAGCCCTTTAGCCGATACCCCATTGTGATGATGAACCGTGGCGACCTGAAAGCGACAGGCGTTATTATGCCGGGCAGCCAGGTAAGGTATCGCTGGCTGCTGGCTTCCGATAACACAGAGGCCCTGGAAAGCTTTAAGCAATGGCTGGAAACCGAGCTCAATCCACATCAAAAGATCAGCGATGCCCATTCTAGAAGTGACTGGCTGCAAAGAACCGTTAAGAGCAGTACCAATTTATTGTCATTTTCTGCGGTGATTTCCGTGTTACTGGCGGGCGTGGCTATCTCCATTGCCACCCGCCAGTTTGTCGAACGTCATATCAACCAGGTGGCGGTGAAAAAAAGCCTGGGCGCAACCAGCCGACAGATTAAACAGCTGTACCTTGGCCAATTGCTGCTTTTGGGCTTGGTCGCCTCAATTTCCGGCCTTGGTTTAGGTCACCTGATGCAAGGGGCCATCGCCAATTATATGTTGCAATTTTTCGATGTGGCATTGGCCCCTACCTCTATCCTGCCCTATGTTTACAGCTTGCTCAGCGGTATTGGATTCTTGCTTTTCTTTGCCTTGCTGCCCCTTTGGCACCTGCCGGATATTCCGCCAATAAAGGTATTAAGGAGCGATCTGCATACCGAGGGTGCAAAACTCTGGTTACAACTCCTGTTTGCCTGTCTTGCGCTATTCGGCCTTATTGCCCTTTTTAGCAAGGATATAGAGCTGACGGTAAAGGTGTGCGGTGTACTGGTGTTAGTGGCGCTGTTAACTCTGCTGTTGGCAAGGCTGATGTTGTGGCTAAGTAAAAAATGGGCAAGCCGTACCACGGGATTCTGGCGCCTGGGCTTGGTGAATATGCAACGCCGCCACCAGCACAATACCTTATTGATTGCCGTGTTCTCCACGACATTGATGGCCCTGTTATCCCTGACCTTAATGCGTAACTCTTTTTGGCATGAGATTCAGGAATTTGCCTCTGAGGAAGAAGCCAATTTTTATCTGATGAATATCAGCAAGGACGAAAAGCCGATAATAGAAGACTTTCTAACATCCCTGAAACTGGAATATGACGATGTCTACCCCACCATAGTCGGCCGAGTGACCAAGGTAAACGGTCAATCCCCTGCCGAGGACAAAGCGGATTACTGGGTATTCAAGTGGGATGTATGGATGACCTGGTTTGATGAACTGCCGGAAAACCAGGCCTTGCTGGCAGGAAGCTGGTGGCCGGAACTTGAGCCAGCAGGCGAAGGCTTGGTGAATATATCGGTAAGGGAAGACGTTATGGAGGAACTTAGCCTGTCGCTTGGCGATATCCTGACCTTTTCCATTGGCGGCCAGTTACAGGACGCCAAAATCACCAGCGTTCGTCCCGACTTGCGCGGAGCCGCACTCAGTGTCGTATTTGCCTTTGAACCCAAAGACATGGCCCACCATCACCATATCTACAATATAGGTTTGAACGTACCGCCAGAGCACAAAAAGGCCATTTACCAGTTTGGCCGCAAATACCCGACCATTATGATAGAAAGCATCGACGCCTGGTTAGCCAAAACTCAGGAGATACTGAAGCAGGCCCTGGACGGCGCCCTACTGGTGCTGCTGCTGACACTCTTTTGTGGCTGCCTAGTACTATTTGCTGCGGTGAACAGCAGTATTGCCAGCCGACAACAGGAATCCGGGTTGCTCAGGGCATTTGGCAGCAGCCAAAAACTGATACTCGGCAGCGTTTGGGTGGAGTTTGTCACCGTAGGTTTGATTTCCGGCTTTATTGCCGTTGTCGCGTCGGAAATTTTATTCTACCAACTGCAAAGCATCATAGTGGAAGTGCCCTTTATCTTTCACTACCAATACTGGCTACCCGTGATTGGCGGCAGCGCACTCTTGGTTGGCTTGTTGGGGGTAGCGGCCTGTAAGAGCACGGTATCAACACCTCCGAACGAAGTGCTAAGAAATGCCGGTTAATCAAGTTAAGTACTTACTAGGCTCCTAAGGATACCGCCATCTGCTTAATGGCTAAGCGATTGTCTAGTCCTGCTTGGCCGCAACGGCTTGCTTTCGGTACTGGCTTGGGGTCTGCTGTGTCTCTTTCTTAAATGCGGTGTAGAAAGAAGACTTGGCATTAAAGCCGACACTCATGGCGGCATTTTCTTTGACTTTTAGTTAGCCATCCCCATATCTCGATTACACTCGCCAAACTCAATAAAAATAAGGAAATCAATTGTTATGGAAATATCCTTGCGAGAGATTACAAAAGATAATTATGAGGCCGTTTGTGATCTCGATGTTGAGAAGGAGCAGGAAGCATACGTTGCCTGCAATATGTGGTCCCTGGTTGAATCCATGTTTAATGACGGCTATCACACCAGGGCCATCTATTTGGGTGACGAAGCGGTTGGTTTTTTGATGTGGGTGCAGGAAAACCCAGGCAAGATATCAATATGGCGTTTTATGGTAGATGAAAAACACCAACAAAAAGGCATAGGCCGAATAGCATTAAACCTGGCCCTAGATGAAATCAAGCAAGGCACCAAGCTGAAAGAAATAGAAATTTGCTATAACCCCAAAAACCCGGTCGCAAAAGACTTTTATGCCAGTTTTGGTTTTAACGAGGTTGGCATGGATGAAGACGGCGAGGATATGCTGGCCCTAATCAAGTTGTAAAAACCAACAAGCTCACAAAGGGCTTTGGTATCAAATGTAGCCACTCGAGAAACTCTGGTCCAGTAGTTTAATAAGAGCAACTTCGGTCAAGAATAATTGCTTTGTAATGATTAGAGTTCAGTTGCCGAGGAAAAAGGAGAGATGTTTGAAAAACTATCAAGACAGGTTTACTAAGATTGTTGAATACATAGAGGCAAACCTGGATAAGCCTATTGATATTGAGCACCTTTGCCGACTGGCACATTTATCTAAGTTTCACTTTCATCGACAGTGCTCTGCCAATTTTGGCATGCCGATAATGTCACTGGTAAAGCTGCTCAAGCTCAAGAGGGCGGCTTATCAACTGGCGTACAGACATGAAAAAAAGGTGTTAGATATAGCGCTGGACAATGGCTATGAAAGTCATGAAGCATTTACACGAGCTTTCAAAAAGCATTTTTTCTTAACCCCTTCTGCTTTCAGAAAAGAAGCTGACTGGAGTCCTTGGCAATCAAAATATGAACCGATATTAAAATTAAGGACAAAACTTATGCGTGACAAATCAGATTTCAATGTAGAAATTAGCTATTTTTCTGAAACACTGATAGCAACACTGGAGCATAGAGGCTCGCCAGCTAGCCTAGGCACAACAATAGCAAGGTTTATTGAATGGCGGAAAAAGAACAACTTGCCACCCAGTAAAAGTAGAACCTTTAATCTGATATACGATGATCCGAACATCACGCCACCGGATCAATACAGGTTTGATATTGGTTGCTCCGTTGACACTGAAATTTTAGATAAAGATTACGGGATAGTTTCAAAATCTATTCCTGCAGGAAAATATGCGAAGATTAGGCATGTCGGGAGTGATGACTCAATAGGTATTGCTGTTAATTATTTATATTCAACTTGGTTGCAAAACTCTAGCTATGAATTAAGAGACATCCCCATGCTTTTTGAAAGAGTGAGCTTCTTTCCAGAAGTTCCTGAATACGAGATGATCACAGATATATATTTAGCCGTGAAATAATCTGAATGATCAGGACGTCAAATGGGGCTAAGGTCTGCTCCGGCATAAACTCATAGTGCCAGCGCAAGCTTTCAGGTGCTTTTGCTGTCAAAAATTTTTACATTTATAAGAGTCACTAGGCTCCTTGGTCAAATGCCTTCCTATAACAATATGAAAATACGTATGAATATAAACTTTGCATAGCTAATGCATGAAAATTCACTGGCGCTTCCAGGCATAGATAATAACCTAGTGCCGAGCCTATTACCCTTTAGGCTCGGTTAAGAGGTTTTTATCCAGGCCTGAGCAATCCAGTACGAGTTTGAAGTAACAGGCGGCACGGTTATTAAAGTGCGACTAATGTTAATTCGTTAAAAGCATATTAGATTTCCGAAAATGTCTGTTCACTAGCATTTTATTGGGAGATTGAATATGAAAAGACTCACTATATTTCCTGTCGTTGCTATAAGCCTTAGCCTGACAGTATTTTCATCCCTTCTATTCGCTACCGAGCCTTGCGGCGATTTTGGCGAATGCAAGGTGCTCATTGAAATTAACTCATCCGATGGTGACATTGGATTTCACTTTTTAATGGACGGTGATGATTTAAAATCAGCAAGGTTACATGATGCAAATGGAGCTAAGGTGTTTCAGGAGCGCGCCAAGGGGCCTTTGCGAGAACAAAAGTTTACAGAGACCTTTGTTGAAAGCGCCGAGCCCTTGTGTTGGGCAGATCCAGAAGCCGATGAAGATGAAGAGATAGTGTCACTTGAAGATTTTCTGGAGCTATGGCCCGCTGGCACCTATGTCTTTTCGGGTCGCAGTGATGAAGGTGAAAAATCAAAAGGCGAAACTGACCTTAGCCATGATCTTCCTGCCGCCCCCACTGATTTAGCCTTTGATGGCAGTAGTATTTCCTGGGACACGGGAGATGACTTAGGAAACTGTGCTTCAAAATCAGATCTGGATGAACTTGTGGATGAGGGGGTGATTGACACACATCCTGAAGACGTAACCGTAGTGGCATGGGAAGTCGTATTTGAGCCAGATGTGGATGATGGCGACCCTGTTGGCAATCAAAAATTTACCATACGCGTTGCTGGAGATATATCACCGCAGGAAGTTACAGTACCTTCAGAATATCTGGATTCCTTGCCTGATGATACGCCTGCAAAAATAGAGGTTGGCGCCATTGGCGCAGATGATAATGCGACTTTCACTGAAGTAGGAGACATATGTATTAATGAAGATGAAGGCTGTGACTAGGAGCTTAAGGCTTGGAAGATTTCTGTAAATTCCTTTAAGCTTGGCAAAAATAAATGAGAGAGTAGGGCTGAATTCACTACTTTGGATGAAACCACAGAGAAAGTGCTTACGCCTTACTTCTCCATCAATTAACGGGTTGTTGCTATTGTGATATTTGTTTTAATCGTTATTGGGGTTTTTGTTGCTGCAAGTCTTTATTTTTTCTTTAGGGCAGAGAGTTTACAGCGTGAAGTTATAGTAGCGAGAAAGGAAGTAAATAATGCCAATAAAGAAAATAAAGCATTGGTAGACTCTATGGTAACGGTTGCAAATTGTTATGATGAGTTTGCCAAAAAGCGTTTCGGGGCAATTAAAAGTTTTGCCGAAAAGAGTAAAAATGAACAATTGTTATCCAGGTTAGAGCTGGTAAACCCCTTGATACAGAACTATGCAGCCATTTATCGTGAAACCTCAAAGGGGCCTGGCCGGCTAAAAGTCTGCACGAAAAAATGTTACGACAGTTATCAGGAAAATTCTTTTAAAGAATTTATTGCTTTTATCGGCCAGCAAGATAAAAGCATTCAGAGAATGTGGTCGAGTGATAACTTGAGGGGCTTTATCTCCTTGACTGAAAGCTTGCTCGCTTTACTTGAACATAAGCGAGCCGGAAACAACACCTAATACCAATTAGACTTAATGAACCCAAATACAAGACTAGAGGAGTTTATTGATGGCATGAATAAGCTCTTCGGTTTTTGAAGGCTTCTTAAGAAAAAGGTTAATGCCAAACTTATGGAAATTATGCTCCCCCACTTCATCACTATAACCTGAACTGAGAATAATGGGTAAATGTGGGAACAGCCCGCGCACTGCCTGGCTCAATTCAATCCCCGTCATTTCCGGCATGGTCTGGTCGGTAATGATCAGGTCTATGCAGTGCTCATTGAGCTTTTCCAGTGCCATGCGGCCATTTTCGGCCGTTATCACCTCAAAGTGATGATAACTTAAATAGGAGGCCAGGAAATCAGCCACCAGGGGTTCATCATCCACTATCAGTATCGTCTTATCCGCTAGAGAGCTGGCCTGTAATTCACTTTTGTTTTCCTTAGCCTGTTTTTCAGCTACCTCGCCTGCCTGGTAGGGAAAATACAAGCTTATCGCCGTTTGTTGATAGGGAATACTGCCAACCTTGATATGCCCGCCGTGCGCATGGACGATGCCATGTATAACGGATAAGCCCATGCCCGAGCCTTTTTCACTGGATTTAGTGGTAAAGAAGGGTTCAAAAATTCGCGCCAGGTTTTGGTCGGGTATGCCCGGGCCATCATCTTTTACCGTTAATTTTAGGAAGCTGCCCGAGAACTTAGCGAAACAGGAGTTACAGTGCTGAACCGTGTTTTCCCTGATATCCAGCGTAATATTGATATTGCCCTTGCCATACAGCGCGTCTCTGGAGTTGATCACCAGGTTCATCACCACCTGCTGGAGCTGAGTCGGATCCAGCATGATGGCGGCTAGGTTCTGTGCACAGTCAAAGGTTAAATTAATGGAAGATGGTATGGTCGGGGCAAGCAAGGCAAGGGTTTCTTCCAGTACCTTGTCCGCTCGCGTCAGTTGCGGATTTCTGCTGCGGTGACGGCTAAAGGCCAGCATATTGGATATCATGTCACGGGCACGTTCACTGGCATTATTTATGGTATGCAAATAATGTCCAAGCTGGGCATTTCCACTTGAAAACTGCTCCGAGGCCAACTGGCTATAGCCCATGATGGAGGCAAGAATATTATTGAAATCATGGGCTATGCCGCCGGTAAGCTGGCCTATTGCCTCCATTTTTTGTGCCTGCTGTAACCTGGCCTGTTGCTCAAGCAATTGCTTGGATTTCTTCTCTACCTCTTCCGTCAGTTGCCAGTTTAACTGATTGATCTCGGTACTGGTTGCCTCGATAAGATTAAACAGGCGGTTCATGGTGTTATTTTCTATGCCGCTTGCCTGCTTATCGGGAATGTTTTCCTGTTTATGCCCCTCGGCAGACTCAGAGAGAAACAGGGCCGTCAGGGTATGGTTTAAAAACGCGTGCTTATCCTGTCGGTGAAAAAACTCTCCATATAAGAACACGCCGCCAACATCAGCAAATTGTTGGTATTGCCTGACTTCTTCACTTACCTGCTCGGGAATAAAGTGTTTTCTGGCGGCACAGCTATAGATAAAGGCGGCTTCAACCGGTTTTGACAACATGCGCTGCATGGAAACCGCATGTGCCTTTTGAATATGGTGACTATGGGCATAGCAAAATTGCACCTGATCCTTTTCGGTAAAATTACCGGCAAAGTACATGGAGCCGTCTTCTCCCATTGCAAGAGGACAACGGGCAAGTGTCATATTATCCCTGAGTATCATTAACGGAAATTCCGCCGCACAGGCCATAAAGTCATCATCATCACTTAATCCCAGGTAATGACAATAAACCTCCTGCACACTTTTATTGTCCAGTTCAAACAACTGGTTTTTTATCGCCTTGGATACCGACATGACTTTACCCACCGGCTGCCACTCAAACAGGTAGTCTGAATTCACCTGCAAAGTATCACTGTTTAATGCCACCATCACCAGGGCATTTTCCAGGATCTTGTCCTGATGGATAACAAAGGTTTGCTCGAACCGCCAGTCATCGCCAGCCAGCCCGCCCGCAACGGGCACAGAGGGGGCAATATTATTGATACCATTAAGCAAATCTTCACCATTGGCTTTCAAGCCATCGGCAAAGGCGATCATGGCTTTGGTATTGGACTGAACCAGGCTTTTAGCGGCGAGCTCTCCAACCCTTAAGTGATCCTCGGTTAATTGCCAGTGTTGAGCTGTCAACTGAGTGTTTTCAAAAACGGAAATAAGGAGTAACACCCGCTTGTCACCTACAACACTCTTATCCAAAATCCCGCCATCTGAGGTACAACCGATAATTATCGCCTTTGGTAATACCTGCTGAATATCCTTTACCTTGGTTGCCAAGTGCTCGGCACCGATTGCCGGCGAGAAGATCTGCAGAAGAATGTTTTCTTTATTGGTTAATCCATGAGTATTTACAAAGTTTTGCCAACTGACTACATCCGTATATTCAATGGTGAAATTCTGCATAGTTAAGCGATAAAATGGGCTGAGGAGTACCGAATATTCTAAGGCGATCCCCAAAAAAGCGCTACTCAAACAAGTAAAATTCGATAAAAAGACACCTTACCTATTGATATCAAAATAAAAGCTTTTACCTGCCAATATGGCAGCCACTTGCTTCTTTTAATCCTTTTGAATAGGGCGCGGTATTAACCCGGCAGTTTAGCTCTTTTTTGATAGCCGAGAATAAGCAACAAGATACCAAACGCTGCCACCAGGTGCTTAAGGGTGTGGCCACTGATCAGGAATAAAGCATCAAAAACTTCCGCATCAAAATGCTCAAACACCTTCGCCGCTACATAACTAAGTATCAGCCACCAGTAGCTGCTGCCATGACTAAAAGCCGGTTTTAGAAAGAGCAAGATCACAGGGATAGTGATCAGCGGCAGGTACTGAACCAAAAAATAGAACCTGAGATCACCCGCTCCCTGCCCCTCGGTGTAATGCCAGTAAAATACCGAGGCACAGCCAAGCAATAGCAAAGGATAAAGCAGACGCCTGCCCAGCTCAACCGAAACATATTCGGCCAGTATAATGGCGTACAAGGACATAAAGGACACTGTCATCGGCAACCTATCCCAAACCAGGGTCTGGTTACTGGGGGACAAGTGATAATAACCTGAGCCCAGGCCAACCAGGAACACACCGAGAAAAAGTAAAAAATAGCCGGCTTTTAGTTCGGTAAGGCCGACTAATTTTCGCTTATTCAAGCCATAAAGCCCCATAATACCAACAAAAACAAATGCCAGGTTGGAGGCAACATTAAGAAAGTTAGGCACGGACAGCATGACTCGGTTATCGCTAAATTGGTGGTATTCCAGCGACTGAGCCATGGGCTCCTGCATCAGCACGGCAATAGATACTACTAATAACAGAAGCAATATAACAATGATTCCCTTGCGTTCACTTGTCATTGTTACTCCTTTGCCGGGCAAGCCTATGAAAAGAATTAGCGTTTTCTGTGCTAAGCATTACTGACTTCAGCCCTAGCAACTAATTTTTGATACCAGAAAGACGCTGCCAGAATAAATACTCCTATGCCCATAAACAGGATGACCTTTTGCCAAAGCAAGGCATTCGCGGCGTCGACCATAGCGAGTTTAACTATGCCCAGCAGTATCAGGCCAAAACTGTATTTTACCGTGGTGATACGCCTGTCTTTCAAAAATAAAATGAGCGCACCATGCACAGCCAGTACGGGAGCAATAAGCAGATCCATTCGATACTCAGAGAGAGCAACAAACAGCATCAAATAGCTTATTGCCGTGACGGAATGAAGGAATAGGTCAAGATTCTGGCCGAGGTACTTGCCTAACCGGGTCGTGCCAAAGCCAATATTTTTCCGGTAAAGCGCAGCAATTAAGAAGATCAGTGGGATAGCAGCATAACTGGCATTTGACGATGTTAACGACCAGCTGACAATAACCAGTAATAGGTTAACCGCCATAATGAAAATTTCATTTCTTTTTAAGTGCGCTGAAACCCGGGTCATATTGAGCGCTAACGACCAGTATAGCGCCGCCGCCAAAACGCCATAAAACAGGCTGTAGCTTTGAAAGCCAATAATATTAGGAAGGGCAAAACCAAGTGATATGATCCCCCAGCTGCAAATAAACTGGCTTTCATCAGAAGCGGCTCTGTGGTTAAACACATAAGCAAGACCATATAAAAGGCAAAAGCCAGCCAGAGCAATAAGGCTATTTAAAAATGTTAACTGGCCGACACTGATCAGAAAAGCCAAACTGGCCAGGCCGGTCAGAATTTTGGCTTCGGCAAGTAACAAGTGATGCTTTATTTTCCGGCTGATCAGCAAGGCCAACAGCGGCGAGAGCCATAGCAGCATCAAAGCGTTTTCATCAAGCCTTCTAACGACAGTGCCAACCCAGCATATGGGGATCAGCATATAAAAAACAATCCTGGCAAATTCCGCAACAGGCTTAAGAGCGCTATCTGGCTGGTACTTCCGGTAAAACGCAGACCATAGCCAAAGTTGAAGAAAGGCAGAAATAACAGAAAACTTGGCAAATAGTGGCAACAGGGTAAAACGGTAGCTGTCAACCATAAGTGAACCACGGTAGGCATAGAACAGAGGCACCAAAATGAGGGCAGCAGACAGTATTTCAATAGACACCTGTCGACACTGCTTTGCCCTAACCAGCAGTGCCAGCTGAATGAGAACGACAATTGCGCCTGTCCAGTTACCCAGCCATATATCTGAACTGACAATCAATAAAACCGATAGCCAGACAAGCTCAAGCAACTGCAGGCATGGCTTAACTTTATTCTGTGCCAGTTCATCAAAAACATCGCTATGATTGATCATGCGTTGCCAGCACGCGATAACCGCCACTATCACCATAGATATCAGCCAACCGTCTACGGACTTTAACGCAGGTAAAGGAAAATACGCTGCTAACGCAGACCAGGAGTAGATTAATGCAAGTGCGGTTAGCACCTGGCCCTGGTTGATAACAGATGGAATAACATACCTGCGGCCAATATAGACCAGTAATAAGCCCTCTACCGCCCATGCCATTCCCCAGTAGGCCTGACTCATGGCGCTTACTATGGTGAGCACGCCCCACAATGCAAAAATTACGACTAAAAAGTGGGTCAGCTGATGCCTGATTTTGTAGAAAATGGTAGCCACTGCGGCTGCAGCTAGTGCATTTAAGGAAAAGCACAGGCTCATTTGGGTAGAAAACAGGTTACTGGCCTGATAAAAGAGTAACAGAGTCGAGCCGATAAGAGCGGCAAGAAAGATCAAAATTTGTCTAGCTGGCTTGTCATCTCGGTATAATGACAACATGGCATAGCTAAAAAAGAGTAGATAAAACAGCTCAAGCATCCGGGCTGAGACCTGTACATTATCAACCCCTATCACCCATTCAAGCGCCACAACCGAAAACGCCAAACTCAGATTGACCAACCATTGTCCTAGATATCTGTACGCTAAAACCAGACTGCTACAGGTAACAAAAACCAATGACAACAAATAGTATAAGGGCTCGAACTGGTTAGTGCCTGAGAGAATCGGCATGGTGGCAATACCTATGATGCCTAGGCCGGCAACGACCTTGGTATCCAGCCAATATGCAAGCCAATGGCAAATAAGGGCGATCAACAGATATAAAAGTAGAATGGTTACATCCGGCAATAAGCCATAAACACTGCCTGAGAAGTATACCGTGCTATAGGAAAGCAATACGCCCAGGGTTACAATTGCCGTAGCAAATTCACTAAAGCGCGTTTTAACTTTTAAACCTATGCCTATCCCCATAACCAGGACGGCGGCAATGCACATCAAGAGTGATTTGGCGCCAACCCCCAGCTGATCGATAAGCAATTGCATCAAGTAGCCGAAACCCGCCAGGGTCAGGCCTATGCCAACCAGGGTCAGGATAAAAATGCCCAGCATGCCCCTAGCCTTATACGACTGGTAGATATTGGTTATTGGTGCAAGCCAGTCAAAAAACGCGGACAGAATGGTCTGAAAAAAAATACTGATAAATGAGGAAACAGGTGGGGTATCGATTGGGTGATCAAGTTCCAGGTACTTATCGGTACTCTCGGGTATGAGTGCAGAGCTGACTTTAACCGGCTCTTTATCTTGATGCTGTATACAGGTATCTTCATCATACTCAGACAAGTGGCCGTGAAGTTCTGCCTGTTGATTGTCCTGCGCTATTAAACTGTCTAGGCGAGTCTCAACGGCGCCAAGCCTTTCACTAAACTGAAGCTTTAACAGTGCCAATTCTGCTTTCAGCTTTCTAACTTCTTCATCCATAAATACATCCTGTAAGATGTTTTTTAAATCAACACAGTTTTAGGATAATAGCATAAGTAGTTGGTGACAATGGCAAATTCCAACCAAGATAGAGTAGCACCGCTTAGCCGCTACTCTTGTTGACTTGTTTCACTCCGCTCTACCGAGAGGAAAGCAGTATGGTCATTGTGACAACTCCCAGTTAAACAAGCCCTTGATATTCAGCTCGGCCCCCAAACGCTGATAGAATTTAATCACACCATGATTATCTTTTTTCACTTGCCAGCGAATGCGCTTGCAGCCAGCAGCAAGGCAAACTTCCTTAGCCTTATGCATCAATAATTCGCCGACTTTTTTCCCTCTGAATTCCTGCCAGACAAAGACATCACCTATGTTCATATGGCGGGCACCGTGCCAGATAGAATAGTTCCAGGTATAAGAGCAATAGCCTGCCACTTTGCCATAATCAAATCATAAACAATATCCTGCGCTGTTGCTTCTCTAACTCTTACCACACACTTCCCCTGACTATTTTGATTTCTTTCCAAATACATACTGACCCATTTATTCACTATGTAGGGCCAGTGCTTCTTCTTCCAGCAAAGGGCCTATTACCTTTACCTTGCGTGCCCCCGCCTGCAATACGGTGCGGCTGGATAAATCGAAGTCAATATCCGGGTTGTCTCGACCAAATTCCTGATAAAATCTGGCCTTACTCAATCCGAAAACCAGGCTGCCGATGCCGCCCCAAAAGATCGCCGAGGCGCACATGGGGCAAGGCTCATCACTGGTAAAAATGGTGCATTTTTTCAGGAATTCAGCATCATATTTTTTCGATGCTTCACGGATCAGGTTAATCTCGGCATGCCCTAATGCATCTTTATCTGTGATAACGGTATTTCTGCCATCCATGATGATATTGCCGCTTTCATCGGCCAGCACACAGCCATAGGGTAAATTACCCGCTAATTTGGCTTGTCTGGCCGATTCAAATGCATTTCTCAATAATGTTTCTTGTGTATTTTGTTCCATTACAAGCTTTCCTTGTTGTATTGACAGGGCGATCTAGTCTATAGCGCCAACTTTATAAAGTAAATGATTTGTATTTGTCGGAATTGAACTTGCCCCAGGGATACCTGCTAAAGTTTCGCCAGCAGGCTATACTTTTAGTGCTGGCTATACATGGACATTAGAGGTGTACTATGTTTTTAAAAAATCGGCGTAATGGCAATATGGTTGATGTTACCAATATGAGTGACCTGACCAATCTCTACCATGAAAAGGTATCGGGCCGATATCAGGCGGGTGAAGAGCTACAGGATATTGAAGAATTCAATAAATCGGATTTACTGTTTCTGTCGGGTGAAGAGCTGCCCAAATGCTGGACAGATCCTGATTACCGTACTGCCAAAAAATAGGGCCAGACAAGTGCTGCCAGTCAATGGCGGCGCTTGTCGGCGTTTAGCTGTCCATTTGTATCGGAATACGCATGCTTTCCCTTTTAATCATACTTAATGCCGTGTCGACTGGAACTTCGTAAAAGTCATCCACATAGCGAGCTGGTTCAAAGATTTCAATAACCTTTTCTTTCACTTTACAAGGGTTAATGCATCTAATAGCGGAAATAACCGAGAATTTCCCGGGCATGCTTACTTTTGAGGTTAACTCCAAAGCAACATCATCCGGATTTCGGTGTGTACAACCAAATTTCAGGACATTATCGAAAAGCGTATGTTGTAATATGAAAACGCTACCTTCTTTGATTTCCGAGTGACTATCGTGACTCAAATTCCATTTGCTCATTGGCTGTCTTGTCTCTGTATATAAAAATCAATTGCTAATCGCAATGACGTATTATAGTAGCTGTTTACTTAAAATCACCAAAATTACTTTATATTTCAATTACAAATAAATAGACACGGCTTGAAACTTAAGGCCTGTTCATTGCCCTCATCCCGGTTATTTACATTCACACCTTAAACAGGACAGGTTTTTACCCCTGATCAAGCTTAAATTCAAAGATGATTTCATAACGCTCCCGATAGTTTCCGCCAAGCCGGATATGGTCATGATTTTTTTCATTTGAATTCCTCGCTAATAAATTAATTAAAGAGGTGTGATCACACGGCAAGTTCTCGAATAAAACACTTGCTTAACTACAAAACGCAGGGCAAACGAAAAAGGGGTTAAACTTTTTAAAAAAATAAAAGCAATAAATTGAGCGTGATTGCCCCAGCAGATACGAGTATTATGCCGACAATGCCGTCGAACTATTGATAAGAACCAAGTTTATGAAAACACGCAAGAGCTTGTTATTGTTGTCGATAATCCTACTCAATGCTTGCGCGGCGAGTTTGTTTTCACATGAGGAACAGCTAATCGCCAGCTGTCGGCTTAATGGCGAAAACCTTTTACATAAGCGTCAAGCACTTTGGTGAAGCCAGCTGGCAGTGTTCAAACCAAAAGCTGGATTATCAGGCAATCATTTCTGTCCCTCAATAATGCCTGTTTAAACTAACTTTCATATGAATAGTCCAATGATAATTTGACTAATTTGTATTTAGACTATACTTAGCTCCACCTTATTATCATCAAGATAGTGAGGCATCAAGGATCTTTCATATACAGGAGAAAAAACAATGAAACATCAACTGATCGCTTTTGTATGTATTCTATTTAGTTTTTCAGCAGTAGCTAAAGATCGACTCGAAGTTTATAAAGATTACGATCTGGGCAAGGAAATTATTGCCATGACCACAGTCAAAATAGACCCCAATATGGATGGCGTTTACCTGGCCGGCCTTAAGAAAAGCTGGGTTAAAGCCGTTAAAATCCAAAAAGAACTGGGATATATTAAAGACTGGAAGATTTACTCCAGTGACCTGTCAGTCAGCGGTAACTTTAATATGGTGCTTATGGTCACGTTCGAAAATGCCGCAGGCTTAGAGCCCAGCAAGAAAAAGTACGCCGCCTTTATGAAAAAGTGGGGCGAAGAAAACCAAAAGAAATCACAGAAAATATCGGCACAGTACCCTGAAGTCAGAACTCTGACCGGCGAATACCGGCTAAGGGAAGTCATTATGGACTAGCTTTAATGGGGGACTAAGGCCCCCTTCATTTCTTACCTTGCCTGCCAGTGCTAGGTTGCTTGCAATAGATTTTTAAATTCTTCCTTGTATCTTCTTGATAAATTTAGCACCTTGCCACTGTTAAGCCTTACTTCACTATCGCCACTGCTTAAGGGGGTAATGGACTCAATTTCATTAAGGTTTATGGCAAAGGATCTATGGATTCGGCAAAAGCCCCTGTTGGACAACTGCTTATTTAACGCGGTGAGCGTGGCACGCATTGGATAGATACGTTCATTGATATGCAGATTGACATAATTACCCGCCGCCTCAAGCCACTCGATATCATCTACCCTGATAATAAACTCCTTACCCAGTTTCTTCACCAACAGGCGATCCAGGTTTGCTGGTACTTCTTTATCCTCGCCATCGGCAATGGGGTTGGCCTCTCCCTGCAAACGGCTGACAATAAAGTCATAACACTTGATCATGACAATTATAAAAATAAAACCCCATAAGTCCTTGCGATATTCATAAAAGAGCTCAAACCAGAAATCACCAAAATCATAGTTGCGGGATAAAAGCGTATAAACTAGTTCCTTAATGGCCACCATGCCAGCCGTATGCACAAGGGAATAGGCGATGGACATAAGAATGTAGAACAGCAGCGAACGCTTGATAGCGGCAAAATCAAAGGGGTATTTTTTCAGCAACCAGGCCACAGCAAAAATAAGAAAAAAGGTGGTAATGGCACTGGCATATTCCCAGACAAAAGGCTCCCATAATTCAAATGGCAATTCATCACTCTTTCGCTTTGCTTCCATGATCACTGAGGTGGCCAGTATGGTGTTATTGATCAGCAAATAACAAAAAACCAACGCGATTTCATAGCGCAATTTATACTTTACGCTCATTGCAACAGCTTTTTATTCCCAGCCATCAGGATATGCCAAGGCGGCGTTATGATCTTGACTGGCTGCGCGTCGGCGTTTTCGGGTTACTGATCCTATTCCATAGCGGCATGTTTTATGTCGCCAACTGGGGCTGGCATGCCAAAAGCACTTATCAGTCGGCCTTTCTGGAAAACATCATGCTGATAGTCGAACCCTGGCGCATGCCTATACTCTGGCTAATCGCCGGCATCTCCATACGTTTTATCCTGGCAAAGGTACCTGCGTGGCGCTTTGTTTTTATGCGTTCCTTACGCCTGCTATTGCCCCTGCTCTTTGGTGTATTGGTGGTGGTACCGCCACAGCTCTATGTTGAAATGACCATGAAAGGCGAGTTAAGCATGAGCTACTGGCAATTTCTGCAGGTATTTTTCACCTATGATCACCCGATATTTGCCAACTACAGATGGGGAATTTGGCCCCATATCGATGTTAATCATTTATGGTTCCTGCGCTCGCTATGGAAGTATTCATTAGTGATCTTGCTATTGGCCCCCGTGCTTAACAGCAAATGGATAGAGAATGCGCTGCAATGGCTGTTCAGACAACACAACCTCGTTGCCATTTCACTCGCTGTATTGCCCATCTTTCTGATCCACATAAACTGGGATATCCACAGTGCCAGATACCCACTCGGTTTCACCTTAATGCTATATGGTTATCTGATCGGCTGGAATCCGGCGTTTTGGCAAAGGCTCACTCATCAGATAAAGCCATTGTTGCTGGCATCTGCCGTCTGCTTCGCCATATTTATCACCTTTTACAACCTGGTCTGGGTCCACGCCTTTCAAGGTAAGCAGGTTTCTGAAAATCTTATGATAATGGGCATGCTGGTATACAGCCTATTGCGTGTGCTGGGTGTGCTAACGGTATTTGCCATTGGCTTTAAGTATTTCAACCGAAAGTCCAAGTCCCTGGGTTACTTAAATGAAGCCGTCTACCCGTTTTATATACTGCACCAGAGCATTATCGTGGTGGCGGGTTACCAGCTGTCGCAATTTGCCCTGGGCCCGGTTTGGGAGCCGATACTGCTGATATTGATCACCATAATCGCCTGTTTTGCCGGATTCGAGTTGATCCTAAGGGTCGAATTGTTAAGGCCATTTTTCGGCTTGAAAATGAGTAATAGCTATAGTCTGCCACTGGCCAAAATAGGCTGTGCCTGTTCATTGTTATTGCTCCTGCCCTTTGCCTATGAAATCCTGCTGTAAAGCCCTACGGAATACCTTAGCTAAAGGCGGCCTGATGCTCGCCAAGGCCAGTTAGCAAATGAGCATAATTTCCCGGCTTTATTGGCCAAAATCACGGCAAATCGCACCATTAACTGCTATTTTTAGTAAATAAACACCATATGTTACTGGAGTGAAGCTGTGTCAATAACAGTCCCAGTTGCAAACAAAGAAAAAGTTGCCCGGCAACTTCTGGCACTGGTCGGTAAACTGGTTAACGAGCTCCATCCCGGCACTCAGGTTCAAAACAGGGTAAAGCTCAACTCGAAACTCGATAGCGACCTGGCGTTTGACAGCCTGGGGCGGGTCGAACTCATCCACCGCATCGAACATACTTTTGGCATATCACTGCCGGATAACAGCTTCGCCACCGTCGAGTCGGTGACAGATCTGCTCTCTGCCATACTGACCAGCCAGGGTAACAGGCCCTTAATCGAACATGACTTCCTGGCCAAGCTCTCGCTCGATGAGCTTGATGAAAGGCCGGAAAAAGAGCAAACCCTGGTTGACGTATTACACTGGCATCTCAGTCACCATGCCCAACGGCCTCTAATCGAGCTCTATCGGGATGATGGTCAGGGGGAGGTCATTACCTATGCCCAGCTCTCGGCCAAGGCAAACCAGGTTGCCTGGTGCCTGCTCGACAAGCCGCTCAGCCCGGCGGCCAAGATCACCCTGATGCTACCCACGAGTCGCGAATACTTCTTTAGCTTTATGGGGGTATTGATCGCCGGAGCGGTTCCCGTGCCCATTTATCCGCCGATGCGACTGAGCCAGATTGAAAGTTATCTCAAGCGTCACCAGGCCATTTTAAAGAATTGCCAGGCGGAAGTGATGATCACCACCCCGGAAATTCAAAAATATTCGGTGCTGCTGAAATCCTTGGTGCCCAGCCTTAAATTCGTACTGACGGAAAAGGATTTTGCCCTTTTTGATGATCGGCCAGTGAAAATGCCCCTTAGCGAAAAGGATATCGCCTTTATTCAGTATACCTCTGGCTCAACTGCCGATCCCAAGGGAGTCCAGCTCAGCCATTCCAACCTGCTGGCCAATATCAAGGCCATGGGCCAGGCCACTCGGGTGACCTCGAAAGAAGTCTTTGTCAGCTGGCTGCCGCTGTACCATGATATGGGGCTAATCGGGGCCTGGCTGTCAATATTTTACTATGGCGCCTACCTGGTGGTGATGTCGCCGCTGGAATTTCTGGCCAAACCACAACGTTGGCTCTGGGCGATCCATAGATACCGCGCCACTATCTCCGCCGCCCCTAACTTTGCCTATGATCTCTGCCTGCACCGCATCGATGAAGAAGAACTGAAAGGCCTGGATCTGTCCTGCTGGCGGCTGGCCTTCAATGGTGCCGAGCCGGTAATTCCAGACACGGTTCGCGACTTTTGCCAGCGCTTTGCCAAGTATGGCTTCAAGCAAGAAGCCTACTGCCCGGTTTACGGGCTGGCAGAATCTTCGGTCGGGCTGGCATTTCCGGTCCCGGGTCACCCGCCGGTTATCCAGAAAGTTAAGCGCGAGCAATTCGCCAATCAGGGGCTGGCCATCCCGGCCGAAGCCGGAGACAGCAAGGCATTGGAATTCGTTTGCTGTGGCCAGGTGCTGCCCAATCATGAGTTAAGGGTCGTGGACAATATGGATATTGAGTTACCCGATCGACAACAGGGACACCTGCAGTTCAGAGGGCCTTCAAGCACCAAAGGCTATCATCAGGCGCCGGATAAAACGGCGGAACTGTTTCACGGCGACTGGCTGGATACCGGCGATCTTGCCTATATTGACCAGGGCCAGCTCTTTCTGACCGGGCGCAGCAAGGACATCATTATCCGCGCGGGACGCAATATCTTCCCCCATGAAATCGAAGAAGCGGTCGGCACCATTGCCGGCGTTCGCCGCGGTCGAGTGGTTGCCTTTGGCTATACGGATAAGGCCACGGGCAAGGAACGGCTGGTGGTTTTGGTAGAAAGTCACGAAACCGAGCAGGAAAAACGCCAGGCACTGCACCAGGAGATACTCAATACCTGTGCCAATATCCTGGACCTGCCGCCGGATGAGCTCTTGATTGCACCACCCAATACGGTATTAAAAACCTCCAGCGGCAAACTCAGGCGCAGTGCCTGCAAAGCCCTGTATCTGGAAGGCAAGGTTGGCAAAAAGCCGCCCCCCTTATGGTGGCAGCTCGGCAAGGTGGTCTTTAGTGGGATGGGAGATCAACTTAGGGCACAGTGGCGCAAGATCTCAGCGCTTGCCTATGCAGCCTATGCCTGGCTGTTATATCTCGCCCTCACCGTAATCGTTGTCCCGCTAATCTTGCTGTTACCAACAAAAAGCGTGCGACGAAAACTTGCCAGATATAGCTGCAAGTTCCTGGCCTGGGCAAGTGCCACCCCGGTCAAAATTCATGGCATGGAAAAACTCTCGCCCGGCCAGTCTTATGTTTTTGTCGCCAATCACGCCAGCTACCTCGACGTCTATATAGTCACTGCTGCCATTTCCCTGCCCTACCGCTTTGTTGCCAAGGCCGAGCTGGCCGATAGTAAAGTGATGGCATTTATGCTCGGTCGCATTGGCGTGGAATTTGTCGAACGCTTTGATATTCAGAAAAGTGTCCAAGATGCCGACCAGGTAAGCCAGCTCCCGGGCTCACTCATGTATTTTCCCGAGGGCACCTTTACCCGTAAGCCCGGCCTGGCGCCTTTTCATATGGGGGCATTTTTAGCTGCGGCAAAATCAGGACGCCAGGTGGTGCCCATCACCATAAAGGGCGCACGTTCCATGCTCAGAGAACGGGACTGGTTTCCACACAGGGGAGCAATAGAGATCATCATAGGCGATCCCATCCAGGTTGAAGCAGGCGAAGGCGACTGGCAAATCGCCACCCGACTGAAAAACCTGGCCAGAGTAGAAATACTGGCCCATTGCGGCGAGCCGGATCTGGATAAAGAATAGGCTCGGCAAATGGCTTTTACTACTGAGCCTTGGCCGCCTTTTCCCCTTCAGCTATATCCACCCGCCATAGCAAGAATCCCCCCAGGATAAAAAACAGCAAGATGGCAAGGATCCCGATACGGTTGCTGCCGGACAGCCAGGTGACCCAGCCGACAAGGACAGGGCCGAGTACGGCGGCAAACTTGCCGAGCATATTATAAAAACCAAAAAACTCGGCCTGTCGCCCCACTGGCACCATGCGGGCATAGAGCGAGCGACTCAGCGACTGGACGCCTCCCTGCACCAGGCCTATCACCACGGCCAGCAGGTAGAACTGCCAGGGCGCATGCATAAAGACACTAAACGAAGTAACGCCAATATAAACGGCCAGGGCCAGCAAGATGCCCTGTTTCACACCAATTCTTTCGCCAATCCGGCCAAAGGCAATGGCCGCAGGAAAACCGACAAACTGGGTTAGCAGCAAGGCGGTAATCAGATCAGTCGAGGCAAGTCCTATGGATAAGCCATAATCCACCGCCATGCGAATTATGGTATCGACGCCATCAATATAAAGCCAGTAAGCGACAAGAAACAAAAAGGTCTGGCGCAACATGCGGATCTGCTTAAGTGTCGTAAGCAGCTGGTTAAGGCCCCGGCCAATAGCTTGACTGGCCTTGATCTTTGCCACTTCAGGTTCATGTACAAATAGCAGCAAAGGTAAGCTGAATACCAGCCACCAAACCGCCGTACACAAAAAGGCAATGCGAACCGCTTCACCGGCATCTTTTAGTCCAAAAAGCTCGGGTTGCAAGCTCATCCAGACATTAAAGGCAAACAGCAAGCCGCCGCCCAGATAGCCCAAGGCAAAACCCAGTGCCGAAACCCTGTCTAATGACTCTTTAGGGCTGACCACAGCCAGCAAGGCGTCATAAAACAAATTCGCCCCGGAAAAGCCGACAACGGCCGCTATATATAGCAGGGCTGCCAACTGCCAGTTTCCCTGTTCTACCCAATATAGTCCGCCAGTCATCACTGCCCCCATGCAGGCAAAGACCAGCAGGAAGCCCTTGCGCCGGCCAAGCTGGTCGGCAATGGCCCCCAAGATGGGAGAAAGCAGCACCACAATCAGGCTGGCAACAGAATTGATTATGCCGAGGTGATAGGTGCTTTCGGTGACCGGCATGCCGCTGGACCAGAATTGTTTAAAAAAAATCGGGAAGAAGCCGGCCATCACCACGGTCGCAAAGGCGCTATTGGCCCAGTCATAAAAGGCCCAGGACCAGACGGCTTTGTTATCGGCCGACATAAGAGAATTTATCCTGGTCAATTGAACGTCCAAGCATACCGGGAAAGGTATCATTTCCTGGCATTAGATACTCCATTGATAAAGCGGCGATGCTTCCAGTATAGAATATCGAGAGAAATTAAAGGGCTGACCCTAATAACAAAATGAAAAACGCGGGTAAACCCGCGCTTTATGCTTTATCTAATGTTAGGGTTAACCCTGTATCCCAGACGTCTTCTTCAGAAACAGGCTGATTTCTTCCAGCATTTCCTGGAAAAACGGATTATAGGTGAGACGTTGCAGGGGTTTGTCTAGGTTTAGATTAATCTCGGTTCTTTCTCCGACAATAACATCAGTTCCCTGCTTACACTGACGAAACTTCTCCATATCCGTTTGATAGTGACCACAGTTTCTATACTTGCCCTTGGTACCATAGTGCAGGTTGTCCGGCGAATTTGTCGGCGCCGTATGGGCGACGTCATAAACCGACTGACAGAGCTGACCTGCCAGGCAGTCCGGCACCACCAGGTTGAACTTGTCCGGCAAGCTGCTGCTGGCAACTGACTTGCTGCCATAGTAAATCAGGGTGTCCATGGACGTACGTTGCCGCTTATTAGGCTGATGCCACTCATTCAACAGGGCTAAAGTGGCCTGGGTATTAATGGTTTGATCATGCTCACCGGCAACGACAAAGAGCGGAATATTGTGCAGAGTCCTGTTTTTACGGGCGTTTTCTCCGGTATAGCTGGCCATCAGGGCATGGACCTGGGCGCCGGCATTAAAGGGAAAAGACTCATACTTGGCAAAATCGGTGTCGGCTTCCTTACCCAGCCAGTCAACGAAAGGAATGGCGTCAACATATCTTGCCAGCCAGGCCAAATCGCTACTGGCTTTTGATGCCGGTGACCACAAAAAGACACCCGAGACCTTGTCATCCACATCTTCACGCGCCATCAAGTAATCCAGTATCAGGGCACCGCCGGTTGAAAAGCCGCCGAGATAAACCTGTTCAAAGTCCAACAGCATGCGTCCTATGCCATAGCTTGCCGCCGTGCGCCATTGTTCTACATCCACATCAATCAAATCGGATGCCGCCGTTCCATGGCCAGGCAGTAACAGGGTGCGGACGGTAAAGCCCTGCTGGTGGTAGAAGGCGGCCAGATCGTGAAAGACATAAGGCGAGTCCGTCAGGCCATGGAGCAGCAATATGCCCTTGTTGTTATTCTCCTGGCTCAGCTCAAACGGGGCGACGAGATCGGACACCCGGCCTTGTTCTGGCCATTTGTTCTGTTTAGCCAGAACTCTGGTGGTAGGCGAAACAATGGGACAAGGACGCTCTCCCTGCGGGTTTTTCACATTGATCAGTTTTTTGGCATAGCCAAGATAATCCTGATAGGGGTGATTTAGCGAATAACTAAAATGGGGCAGGTTTTCCCGAGCAACTTCATTACTAAAACGGTATTGGCCGGTTTCAATAAGGCTTTCGATAAGGTTAAGGTCATTATTGAGGCTGATACAATCCACCACGGCTTCACTGCCCACGGAGTCTGCCTGTACGGTACAGGCGGACAAACAGCAAGCCATTAACAAGGTCTTAAGGTTTTTAGCTGATAAAAAATGCATGCTTCACTTCCCTATTTTACACGAATTGGCAATAAAAAATTGGCGGTATCACTTTCTGCGCAATTGCTCAAACAGGGAAAATTCCCAGGGGCGCATCGCCATCAACAACCCCATATGGCGGCGGTTTTCCAAGGGCAGCTTGGCATCTTCCTGGTTCAACAAGGCAGCTTCTTTGGTTAACTGGTTAAGTTTACGCATAATAATATCGATTGATGATTGTGAATAGGTACCGCGCAAATAAAACCTGAAATTATTCTCGCCCTTAAAGCCTGAGGTCATAAACTGGGAATAAAACTGCCCAGTTGCAGGTGCTTTTGAACCATGCTCGCCAGTTCGTTGGATTCAGTCTCCTCTGCCACCAAGCTTAGGGAATCAATCAAGGATTCACCCCGGGCAAGTGCACTAAGAAAGCTGTATTCGGCCTGGCAAATTCGCTGGATATTGACCTTTAAACCGGCGCGCAGCAAGAGCAGGAAAACACCTTCTTCTTCAGACAAATCAAGTTCGCCATCTTGCTCTACATCATCCTGGTTCATTTGCCAAATCCTGTCGACCGGGTAAGGGGAAGATAGTAAATTCAACGAAGGCGCCGGGGTAAAATTGAGTTCGGCAATCTGTTCAAAATTTAACGCAGCCAGCTCCTGCCAGTCAAAGACAGGACTCTCATCCGCCAGGCTGCTTAAATGAAAAAGCCATTCCAGCCGGGCAACATCGGGCAAATAGAGCAAATGCCGGGTATATTCAAAACTATGGATAAACTCCGCGAATTCACCACCATAGTCGTCCATATTGCCGCTTTTTGGCCAATGCTGTTCGATAAACTTTCTCGACAATGCGGTAAAAAACTCTTCACCAAGCAAGCCTTCCATGACGGGGTAAGTCAGCTGCAAAGCGGCGGTTATATTGCCCAGGGCACTTTCCCGATAGATATTCATCAAGCCCTTGGCACTGGTGTACGAACAGTCCAGTTGTTTTGCCAGCCGGATATTTTCCTCAGTCAAAGGACCGGACAGGCAATCCTGAATAAAGCGCCTTTGGATTTCCCTTAAGCCTGCCATCAGCTCTTAACCTCTTGATTGAAAATAACATCTGCCTTGGCTTTTTCCGCCATCAAGAGGGAAAATTCCGGCACATCTAAATCCCATTCGATCAGGGTAGGCACGGCACCAAATCTTTCAAGGGCCTTTTTATACAATTGCCAAACAGGATCATAAACGCTATGGCCATGGGTATCGATATAGATATCCCTGTCTTCAACATTCCTTACCGAATAACCGGCCAGGTGCATTTCCTGAACGGCTGCTACAGGTACAGAATTAAGATAATGTTTGGCGTCCAGGCCATGGTTATGAGCGCTGACGTAGAGATTATTGATATCCAGCAGAATACCGCAGCCGGTTCTTTGTGCCAGTTCGGCTAAGAATTCCCATTCCGGAATGGGTGAATCAGCATAGTTTAGGTAAGACGAAGGGTTTTCCACCAGAATCTGCCGCCTAAGTATTTGCTGAACATGGTCGATATTGTCACACATCACCCTTAATGCCTCGTCCGTATAGGGAACCGGTAATAAGTCCGGGATATAGTGGCCCTGATCCGATGCACTCCAGGAAAGATGGTCGGACACCAGTACCGGCTCGATACGCGCTATGGTGGCTTTCAGCTTTTGCAGATGGGCTTCGCGGACCGGACAGTCAACCGAAGCCGAGCCCAAGGACAAACCGACGCAATGGGCTGAAATGGGGTAATCCCGGCGAATAATGTCCAGATACTTGCTGGCGGTGCTGCCCGGGCTGATAAAGTTTTCGGTATGAACTTCCAGCCAGGGAACCTTAGGTTTTTGTTCAATAAAGGTGTGAAAATGCTTGTGACGCAGCCCTAGCCCTACACCACTAAGCTCTGTTATCTTCCCTTGATTTTGCTCGCTTGCATTTGCTGCTTGCGCGAAGGTTGCCATGCTTATTCCCTGTCAAACTATGGGTATAAAAGAGTGCAGGTACCGCCGACTCCTGCTCTTATACTTTCTATAGACAACAACTATTTCTTGGCCGGCTTTTCTGCCTTGACGACGCCGCCCGTGATCTTCTCACAGGTGCCTTTGGGTACATAGACCCACTCATGATCGGCATTGTCGACTTTTGCCTGTCCGGCACACTTATGCGAGCCATCCAGCGCGCCACAGTCATTTTTACCTGCCTTGGCAATGCCGGCACATTTTTCCCAAGCCGTAGGCTGTTCTGGTACCGCCTGAGCCGGAGCCGCTGCCAAGACACCCAATGCTATGATCCCTGAAAGCGTGCCGCCCAGAACTTTATGCTGATTACTCATTTTACTCTCCTATGCAATTAAGTGGTGTCAACATTTAGGATAGATAGAGCCAGCGGTGAAAATATTTCATTTAATAACCACTAGTGTCTCATCCATTCGTAAAGCATAGGAAACAAAAAGAAAAAGATCCTTTTTGGCCACCAAATGTCTTTAGCAAGGTAAGCCATACCATGTAAGCGATCAAAAAATGTAGTTAAATAACAATTGGGGAATATAGGAAAAACAGGATAAAAAAAAGCCGACAGATCAACCATCGGCTTATTAGCTATGAGGAAAGCTAGAATATACAAATTATTACAACAAGCGTTCGCTTAGGAACGGAAAGAATTATAGAGCAAGAGCTCTACACTTGTAAAGCACAAAATGTAATTTTATTTCATTTTTTATGAATTTTATTACAACAAACTCGTAAAAGACTGTTTTTGGAGATAAAAAAGCCCTCAAAGATTGAGGGCAAAACAAAGAGCACACCGAAAGGGATAAATGGTGTTTATATAATGAACAGACTAGCCGAATAAAAATTTCAAATAGTTTAAATTTTTTTCCTCGATACTAATGTGCCTGCTGCCAATTATCCCCGATACCGGCCTCGGCAATCAGCGGTACCTTCAGCTCAACCGCCCGGTTCATGATTTCCACCAGCTTGGCGGTAGTTTCTTCAACAATGCTTTCGTGAATTTCAAAGATGAGTTCGTCGTGCACCTGCATGGTCATCTTGATGCGGTCATCGGCCTGCTCAGTGATCCAGGCATCAACCGCCAGCATGGCCTTCTTAATAATATCGGCAGCAGTCCCCTGCATGGGCGCATTGATCGCGGCGCGTTCCGCCCCCTTTTTCCGCATTTGGTTCTTTGACTTGATATCAGGCAGATACAAGCGACGGCCAAACAGGGTTTCGACATAACCCTGCTCGCTCGCCTGTTGCCGGGTTTCTTCCATATAGGTCAGCACGCCCGGGTAGCGCTCAAAATACTTGTCCATATATTCCTGTGCCTGATGGCGGCCGATACCCAGCTGCTTGGACAGGCCAAATGCCGACATGCCATAAATCAGGCCAAAGTTAATGGCCTTGGCACTGCGGCGCTGATCACTGGTAACTTCATCCAAAGATTCGGAAAAGATTTCCGCCGCCGTAGCCCTGTGTATATCCCGTCCTTCGGAAAATGCCGAAACCAAGCCGGCATCATCCGACAGGTGCGCCATTATACGTAGCTCGATCTGTGAATAATCTATCGCGACAACCTTATAGCCTTCGGGGGCAATAAAGGCCTGGCGAATTTTGCGGCCCTCTTCACTGCGAATAGGGATATTCTGCAAATTCGGATCCGTCGACGATAAACGTCCGGTGGCGGTTACCGCCTGATGGTAAGAAGTATGAACCCGCCCGGATTTGGTCTGCACCATAAGGGGCAACTTGTCGGTATAGGTAGACTTTAGTTTGCTTAAGCCACGGTTTTCCAGGATTACTTTCGGCAAGGGGTAATCCAGTGCCAGTTCCTGCAGCACCTCTTCCGCCGTCGACGGTGCTCCTTTTGGGGTCTTCTTGAGCACGGGAATTTTCAAATCTTCAAACAGAATTTTCTGTAGCTGTTTGGGCGAGCCAAGATTAAAGCTTTGGCCGGCAATATTATGAGCCTGTATTTCCAGCTCCGACAAGCGGGTGCCTATATCATGACTTTGCTGATCAAGCAGGTCACAGTCGATCAGCACACCGTTTTGCTCCATCTTGGCCAGGATCGGCATCAGTGGCATTTCTATTTCATTAAAAACTGCCAACTGGCCCTTAAGCTTTTCCAGCTGGGGAAAAATGGCCTGGTGCAGGCGCAAGGTGATGTCCGCATCTTCTGCAGCATAATGACCTGCCTTTTCGATATCTATCTGGTTAAAGGTCAGTTGCTTGGCACCCTTGCCGGCAATATCTTCAAAATGAACCGTCTTATAGTCAAGATATTTCTCCGCCAGAGCATCCATATTATGGCGGGTGGCAACGCTGTTCAGGCAGTAGGACTCTATCATGGTATCAAAGCCAACACCTTTAAGCAGGATGCCGTAATTGGCCAGGACATTGGCGTCATACTTAAGATTTTGGCCGATCTTGATATGCTTATCACTTTCCAGCAAGGGTTTTAGCTGGGCCAACACCCAGTCCCTGTCCAGCTGCTTGGGGGCATCAATATAGTCATGGGCCAATGGCACATAAGCCGCCTTGCCTGGCTGGCAGGAAAAGGACAGGCCTACAAGTTCCGCCTGCATATAATCAAGGCTGGTGGTTTCGGTATCAAAGGCAAAATAGTCGGCCGCCTTGAGTTCTGCCAGACATTTTCTAAAGTCTTCCTGCTCGAAAATAATTTGGTATTCAGTTGCAATTTCCTGGCCTGGCTCACTTGCCTCGGCACCTTCTCCACTGTCTTTAGCAGCCTCAGGCGAAGCGCCATTATTGGCATTAAGGTCCGCCAATAGGCGTTTTAATTCAAACTTTTGATAAAACTCGGTGAGTTTTGCTACGTCCGGCTCTTTCGGTTGCAGCTCACTCACAGTTTGTTCAAGCTCGACATCCAGCTTGATGGTGGCCAGCTCATAGGAAAGTCGAACTATCTCTTCATGCTCAGTTAATTTGGGGGACAGGCTTTTACTTCCTCTAAATCCCAAACCAGCAACCTGATCTAAATTGGCATATATCTCTGTAATTCCGCCAATTCCCGTAATCAGAGCCTTTGCTGATTTATCACCAACTCCTGGCATGCCGGGAATATTGTCAACGGCATCCCCCATCAAGGCTAAGTAATCGATCATGTATTGAGGTTCAAAGCCATATTTTTCTATGACGGCATCAACATCCGTAAGCTTACCTTTCATAGTATCTAAAAGGCTGACATGTTCACTCACAAGTTGCGCCATATCCTTATCACCCGTGGATATCACGGTTTCCAGCCCTATTTCACTGGCCTGGTTGGCCAGGGTACCAATAACATCATCTGCCTCGACCCCTTCAATAACAAGTAAGGGTAAGCCCATGGCGGCAATAATTTCATGCAGGGGCGCGATCTGGCTACGTAAGTCATCCGGCATGGGAGGACGATTGGCCTTGTACTCGGGATAAAGATCATTACGAAACGTCTTGCCCTTAGCATCAAAGACAACAACGATATTACCCTGTGGATAGTCTTTTTTCAGGCTCCTGATCATATTTAAAACCCCGGTAATGGCCCCTGTGGGTTGACCATCGGCCGTAGAAAGCGCCTGTAAATAAGGAACATGATAGGCGCGAAATAAATAGGATGAACCATCCACCAAAATAAGCGGATTTAAACTGGATGTTGTCATGATAACTGTAAGCTAAGGATAAATTGAGGCTAAGCATGCCATATTCACAATTTTCTCTCCACTGCCACTAAATAATTATGGAAATTTTCTTATCTAGCGCTGTGGATAAGTTTGTTGATAGACACAAGAAAATACACATCAACTTTAGCGGCTGATGTGTCTATATTTTATTAAATATATGAATTCATTGAAAAAAGGAGGTTAGAAATTCCTTTTGACGCACAATGTTATTATTTTTATTTATGTGGATAATTTATTTATCCATATTGTTTTTGTGTTGTTTCAAGTTGTACAAATATTGAACCGCTTCGAAACAACGAGGTAAGAGATTACCAGAAAATTTTGCCATTACCAGACAATTATTAAATTATTTTTAAAGAAATATTAAGACGGTAAATAACAAAAAAATATAAGCCAGAAAGGACAATGCACAGAGAGAATTTCAAGCTTTTTTTTCATTTTTCTTAAAAAAAACATGCCAAGAAAAATAGAGTAAAAGCACCTATAGGGACGAGTCTTTTTCAATTCCATTTATCTGAAAAATTAGGTTATGCTTTGCCGCCTACCCAAACGGAACCAATTCCCCTTCAAGGAGATACTATTGAAAAAAATTCTGATTTTCGGCAATTCAGGTTCGGGTAAGAGCACATTGGCCAAGCATCTGGCCCGAACCGAACACTTGGCTCACCTGGACTTGGATACTCTGGCCTGGTTGCCGGGATCCCCTCCCGAGCGAGCCCCTATCGAAGTGTCCGCCAAAAACCTGTCAGCCTTTACTCGACGGGAAAGCGCTTGGGTCATCGAAGGTTGCTATGCTGATCTGCTTGAACTACTGGTAACCGAAGCGACAGAAATGATTTTTATGAACCTTAGCGTTGAGCAATGTGTAGAAAACGCCAAAAGCCGGCCATGGGAGCCCCATAAGTATCCATCCAAGGCCGCACAAGACGAAAACCTCGGCATGCTGATTGACTGGATCAAGGCCTATCAAATGCGCAAGGATGAATTTTCATTCAAGGCTCACCAAGCACTGTTTCAAGCCTTTGACGGCAAAAAAACTGAGTATGGCTGCAATATAGGCAGTTTGGTCTAAGACAAAGGAGAAATTACCGACCAGGCCCTTATCCCCGGTCGGTAAGTCAAGCAACGGCAAGTATTCCGTTAATTCAACAATTTTTGCCTGAGAAAACTTGCTATATAAAACCGGCAAGACAAATAGTATCAAAAAGGTCGCAGTGACCAAGCCGCCGACAATAACACTGGCCAGTGGCCACAATGGTGGCAGTCCTTAATGTTATGCCGCTATCGGATGTGTCATCGAACAGAGTGTTATGGTCCAGCTCATGGGAATGTTGGGTTTGAATATGCTGGACATCCAACTGGTGATTTTGATCCGAATCAGCCACAGCAACAAACGACTGTAAAACAATCGAAAGCACTATTAATAGGCTAACCCAGGTAGTTCTCATCTAACACATATCCTAGCAATGCAAACTCGCGCCCATGGACAAGGAGCCACGGGGCGATTTTCGGCGCATATGCTATCAAAGCAGGCTAGATATCTCCAGATGCCGTTTACTAGCAATTTGTAACCTAGCCATTACACCTTAGCCACTAGGTCAAGGTAACAAACTCTTCTGCCGAGGTTGGGTGTATGGCAATGGTATTGTCAAAATCAGACTTGGTTGCCCCCATTTTCAATGCCACGGCGAAGCCCTGCAGTAGCTCGTCGCTGCCAAAGCCTATGCTGTGAATGCCGACAATTTTTTCTTCCTTGCCGACACAAACCAGCTTCATCCGGGTCGGATCTCTATAGTCTTCTGTGATGGCCTGGTATAGCGCGGTAAATTGCGAGTTGTAGACCTTAACCTGTTCCTCGCCAAATTCCTCAATGGCCTCTTTCTCCGTCATGCCTACGGTACCAATAACAGGGTGGCTAAATACCACGGTGGCGATATTGGAATAGTCCAGGTGTTCGTATGGCTTGTTGTTAAACAGCCGCTCTGACAAACGGCGACCAGCGGCAACCGCCACTGGTGTTAACTGGGCACGCCCGGTGTTGTCCCCCACCGCATAGATGCCTTCAACATTGGTATTCTGGTACTTGTCGGTCGTGATATAGCCGCGCTCATCCAGCTCGACGCCTGCCGCTTCCAGATTGATATTGTCCGTGGCCGGCTCCCGGCCAATGGCCCAGATCACCTCATTGACAGGTCCCACGGACTTACCCTTGGTCAGGTGTACCACCAGACGGCCATCCGCTAATTTTTCGATGCGTTCCGGAATGCTATGTGTGTGCAGCGTCGGGCCGTGTTTCGCCATTTGCTCCACCAGGGTATCGCTGATCATGTCATCAAAACTGCGCAGCGGTTTGGCCTTTCTCACCAGCAGATGGGACTCGCTACCCAGGGCATGTAACACACCGGCGAGTTCAACGGCGATATAACCGGCGCCGATAACGGCCACGCTGTCGGGTCGCTCGGTCAGGGCAAAAAAGCCGTCCGAGTCTATGCCATACTCGGCCCCTTCAATAGCCGGAATTTGTGGCCGCCCGCCTGTGGCTATGGTGATATGATCGGCGGTATATCGCTCACCGTCGACTTCAAGCGTGTTGCGGTTAATAAACTTGGCAAAACCATGGATCACTGTCACTTTATTACTGTCAAAACCACGCTGGTAGGCGGCATGAATACGCTCGATATAGGCCTCGCGATTTTTAACCAGGGTTGCCCAGTCGAAGCTTTGCAGGGGCGCATTAAAGCCGTAGTCCCTGGCATAATGTAAGGCATCGGCTATCTGACCGGCATACCACATGGCTTTTTTCGGTACACAACCGACATTTACGCAGGTACCACCGATATGCTTGGCTTCGATCACCGCTGCTTTTTTGCCGTGTTTTGCCGCCCGGTTTGCCGAAGCAATACCGCCGCTACCCGCCCCTATGGCGATATAGTCAAAGTGTTGTGTCATCTTGCTTTCCCGTTCTGTCTGTTCTGACGAAATTAAGTAACTTTCCAACTTATTGTTCGTCTTAAATTTCTCTTTCCTGCCAAGCCAGTATTAACTTATGCAGATTGTTATAAATGATGTGGGCACTAAAACCTGGTATTCAAGCAATAATTGCCACCTACCTGATACTAGAAACTAAATAGCGCCAATTAATTACAAGGGGCGGTTATTGCCATTTTATTTTCCGTCAAATACCGGATGATGGTGTCGGTATCCACTGGCTTACTGTACAAATAACCTTGAATTAAATGACAATTATGATCGGCGAGATAGCCGAGTTGCTCCCGGGTTTCCACCCCTTCAGCAATACACTGCATGCCCAAACGCTCGGCGAGTACCAAGGTAGCGTCCACTATGGCTTCATCGGTTTTATCCGTCCCTATGCCGGAAACAAAGCTACGGTCAATCTTTAGGATATCCAGTGGCAGTTGTTTCAGGTAGGTCAGGGAAGAATAACCGGTACCAAAGTCATCCAGCGCCAGTTTCACCCCCAGTTTGGCCAGGGCCTGCATGGCATTTATCGCCTTTTGCGGTTCGGAGATCAAGGCGGTTTCCGTCACTTCCAGTTTCAATGCCTTGGCGGGCAAATCAAATCTCTCCAGTATTTCAGTAATATAGGGAACCAGATCTTCCTTAATAAAGTGCTGCGCCGACAGGTTCACCGACAAATAGATGTCCGGGCGAAGCTCTCGCCAGGCTGTTAAATCTTTCAAGCCTCTTGCCATTGCCGACTCCGTCATGGCAATGATTAGATTCAGTTCTTCGGCAATAGGGATAAAGGACATCGGAGGGATCAGGCCGTCCTTGCTTTGCCAGCGCAATAATAGCTCAACACCGATCGCCTTACCCGTTATTGCATCAACAACCGGCTGATAATGGTTGATAAATTCATTGTTGGCATGGGCCAGTTTAAGATTGGATTCAGCCTGCAGGCGTGCACTGGCTTCATGATTCATGCGCTGGGTAAAGAACTGAAAGGTATTGCGGCCCAGCTGTTTGGCGTGATACATGGCAACATCGGCATTGCGCAACAGCTCGTCCGAATTGCTGGCATCCTCAGGATAAAGGGCGATGCCGATACTGGCCCCTATGCTGACCATATTTTCATTCAGGCAAACCGGCTCTTCAATAGCGTTAATGATTTTTTGGGCTATCTGGGCCAGTTGGCTATTGCCACGAAATGACTCCAGCAAGACAACAAATTCATCACCGCCGATACGGGCTATAGTGTCATCCACCCTGAGTACCTGAGTCAGGCGAGAGGTCACTTCTTTTAGCAGCAGATCCCCATAATCATGACCCAGAGAGTCATTGATTTGCTTAAACCTGTCCAGGTCGATAAAGAACAATGCGATGGACTTAGACTTGCGCTGAGAATAATCCATGGCATGCTTGATTCTTTCCAGCAACAGGCTTCGGTTAGGCAATTCTGTCAAGTGGTCATAGTTGGCGAGATAGCGCAGCTCCTTTTCGGCCGCCTTTTGCGCCGTGATGTCGGTAAAGACACAAATATAATGCAGGCTGTTATTATTGGGGTTTTTACTGACATTAATATTGATAATAACATGATACTCTTCACCCGACTTGGTCAGGATCAGCTCTTCGCCCCGCCAATGGGAGTCCTGATGTAAAGTCATTAACAATCGGCGATAAAACTGCCGCCTTTCCTTGCTCAGGCCCAGCAGGCTTGAATCAAACTTAAATTCCTCGTCCTGCCAGCCAAAAACATCACGCAAGGACTGGTTGGCGGTAACTCGTTCAAAATTATCACTGATAATAAGCACCCAGTCCTTGGTTTGCTTAAAGGCATCGCCATAATACTGGGCACGTTCTTCATCCGCCCGGCTTTGGGTAATGTTAGTGTAGGAGCCCGTGATACGCGTGGGCCGCCCTTTTTCGTCCACCGCAACCACCTTGCCCAGATCCTTGTACCAGAGCCAGTCACCCTCGGCACTCTTGAGGCGATAAGTACAGGAAAAATTATCGGTATTCTCGGCATTTTCGATATAGTTTCGCCAGCTAGATAAAAAACTGTCCTTGTCATCCGGATGGATCAGCTTAACATGCTCTAAAAAGTTGTAGGATGAGGCAAACAAGCGGTAGCCCAGCTCATCGGCGATACGCTTACCAAACATCAGGTTATTTTCCGCCTGCCAGTCCCATACCTCACTGTTGCTGCCGGTCAGTGCCAACTGCAGGCGTTTTTCCCTGTATTTCACCTGTTCATGCGCATCCAGCAAACGCTGTCTCTGGACTGCTCGCCTTAGGTACCAAACCATCACCAGGGTAATCACGGTCACGGCATAGATTAAAAAGGCAATGGGTGATGCCCAGGGTGCATAACTGACCTTTATTTCCAGTCGGGTAACGGGGGAGTAACGGCCGGTCACGGGAGACTTGGCCCTGACCTCCAAAACATGGCGCCCGGAAGACAGGCCGGGAAAAGTAATCTCATTTTTTGTGGTCGGCGGATAGCTGACTTCCTCCTTCCCCTTCAAGTGATATTCATAAATGATCTTTTGGTTGTTCAAATAGCTGAGCGGCGAGAAGCTGAATCTAAGGCCGACGTCATTATATTTAAGGAATACTGGAATATTGTCTTCAAGGACCATGGGGCTGCTATAGTCTCGCGACAGCACTTCCACCCGGGTAACATGCACCTTAGGGATCTCCACCCTATTTGATTTTTTTAACACCTGCGGATTGAAAAGGCTCACACCTGCCATTGAGCCATAGGCAAAGCGGCCGTCCTGCAATTTTCTAGCTGCACCGCCATTAAACTCCAGGGTTTGGAAGCCGTTGCGAGGACCAAAGTTACGGATATGGTGGCTGGCACTGTCCAGTAGAAACAGTCCGCCATGGCTTGAAAACCAGATATCTCCCTCGGCGTCCGCCATCACGCCATAAACATTATTATCGATAATGGAATTCCCCTTGTGATAATAATACTTAGGCGCAAAATCCTTTAAAGCTAAACCGACCAACCCCTTACCCGAAAAGCCCAGCCAGAGTATGCCTTGAGCATCTATCGCCCAGCTGTCAATAAAAAGCATTTCACTCGACGAGCTGTCCTGATGGTGGTAGAGGCGTTTTACTTCCCGGCTAAGGGTGTCATAGCCCCAAAGGCTGTCGTTGCTTGAAATCAACAGGGTAGAGGAGTCGGGCAAATAGCCGAGAATATTAAAGATGTTGTCTGCCAGCTCACCTTGGCTTAGCTCGGACAAGTCAGACATTTCACTCGTGTCCAGAGAGATTCTGACCACCTTGTCAGCGGTCACCGACCATAAATAGTTGTCCCTGTCCAGGTAGACGACATATTGCTCTTCTGACAGTAATTCGTTGATTTCTTCGCTAAAGGGAAGGTCTAGCTGCTGCTCTTTTTCGCTATCGAAAAGCTTCACCCCTCTGGGCGTCACCAGCCAGAGGCGGCGCCACTTATCTTGATACATATAATAGATATGGCTTTGAGTAAAACTCTCATGGGTATCCGGGTTAACCAGAAAGTGTTTGATCTTGTGGCTAGAGGTATCGAGCAGGTTTAAGCCGTTTGATGTCGCCACCCAGGAAAGATCTGGAGTCTCGCTATCCTGCAAGATATGCCAGACTTCATTATTACTCAGGCCCTGTTTTTCACCTTTTCGGTAGCTAAAATTCTCTATCAGCTCGCGGCTGGGATCCCATAAATAGACGCCCGTGGCATTGGACCCTAGCCAGAATTGACCGTCTCTATCTATTAACAGGGAAATGGTACTGTTATCCTTAATATCCTGGCTGCCATCACTCAAGCCAAAAAGAAACTCTCCCCGCTCCTTATCAAGCTCGATGCGTGATAGGCCCTTGTTACTGGCGACATACAGCCAGCCCTCTTGCTCAATGAAATGCCAGGTAGCGACATGATCCAGCACCAGGCGATAGTCTGGCAGCTGTGCTTCTTCAGAGAGAAATTTATCGATTTTGCTGACATCCAGGCTAAAAACGCCATCATTGGTCCCCATATAAAGCACATTCTGCCCGGAAACATAGAGGTTAAAGACCTTGGCCGCTTCCGCTGATGCATAGTGTGCGGATGCCGGCAAAACCGGTAACTTTCGCCAGTTTTTACTGGATACCTGATAGGCAAAGACACCAACCCGGGTCGCTATATAGAGTACATCACCCGCCAGGTGTATCTGATATATTTTATTGATGCCAGTTAATTCACTGCCAAGATCCAGCACTTCCTGATATTGACCTGAGTCCTTGTCATAAAAGCCAACCGATTTTACCTTGGCCAGCCATATCTTGCCGTCATCTCCCTCGAGGATATGGTTCAGGTCATTGCTTTTATCTTCAGCCTTATGGCTACTGATCACCTGATATTCATCGGTTGCCGGGTGATAGGTATAGAGCCCCTTGCCATAAACATCTATCCATACCAGGCCATCTTTGTCCTGTAGCAGGTTATAAACGCCAAAGTTATTAAAGTCACCGTCGGGACCAGGCAAGGGTCTTATCCGGTAACCGTCATAAATATCAACCCCATGTTCGGTTGCCAGCCAGATAAAGCCCTGCTTGTCCTGCATCATGGTATTAATGGTTCCCTGAGACAGTCCGTCTTCAACCGTCAGCCGGTCAAAACGCAGGTTTTTCACCGCCGGCTGGGCCTGCACCAAAGCCACTTGACTCATCAACACTGAGATGAAAAACAAGGCATGATACACAAACAATCTCAACATAAGATTCCAACAACAAAGGAGCAAAGAAGGCCCACCTGGGCTACCACTATCAAGGACAAAATTTATCTGTCTTAAAACGCAAATTCAGAATTTTAGCGACAAAGCTATCAATACAGAACCATTATAGCCAATGCAAATAAATTTAGAAATTTTAACAGCTTATTAACTTGGCAGGAAAATAGGGGCTAGGCGTAAGCAAAGAAATACAAACAATCATCACCTTAGCCTTGAATAACGCTCCATTTGATATTACATCTAAAACACTATTCGCGAATTGAGTGTCACTATGAGCAATCCACTGTTATCCCAAACTGGTCTTCCCGAGTTTTCCAAAATTAAACCTGAGCATGTCAAACCCGCCGTTGAACAGGCGATTGAAAACTGTAAAACCGTGATCGCCGATACCTTGAACAATCAAGCCCCTCTTAGCTGGGATTCACTGGTTGCTCCCATAGATGAAGTGGATGACATTCTGGGCAAGCTATGGTCGCCCGTTTCCCATATGAATTCCGTTGTCAGCACGGATGAATTGCGTGAAGCCTACGAGTCTTGCCTGCCGCTGTTATCCGAATACGGCACCTTTGTCGGCCAACATCAGGGGCTATTCGAAGCCTATCAAGCGCTGGCCGACAGTGACGAGTTCAATAAGCTCAACCAGGCACAGCAAAAAGTCATCACCAATGCCTTGCGGGATTTCAAACTGTCAGGCATAGCACTGCATGATGAAGACAAGAAACGCTATGGCGAAATAGTCACTCGCCTGTCCGAATTGGGATCGCAATTTAGCAATAATGTCCTGGATGCGACACACGCCTTTACCGTTCTGATTACGGATGAGAAAGAATTAGGCGGGTTGCCAGAAAGCGCCCTGGAAGCGGCAAAGGCCCTGGCAGAGTCCCAGGAAAAAGAGGGCTGGTTGTTTACCCTGGATATCCCCAGCTATTTGCCTGTGATGATGTATTGCGACAACCAGGCCCTGCGTGAAAAGCTGTATCATGCCTATGTCACGCGGGCATCGGATCAGGGCCCTAACGCCGGCGAATTTGACAACGGTCCCATCATGGCGGAAATATTAAAGCTGCGCCATGAACTGGCTCAACTGCTGGATTTTGATAGCTTCGCAGAAAAATCCCTGGCCACCAAAATGGCCAACACCACCAAGGAAGTCCTGGGCTTCCTGGAAGATCTGGCAATCAAATCCAAGCCTCAGGGAGAGAATGACTTTGCCGAGCTAAATGACTTCGCCGCCAAGGAGTTTAATCAAGCGGAACTGGCCGCCTGGGATCTGGCCTACTACAGTGAGAAGCTGAAGCAAAGCCGATACGCCATTTCCGATGAAGAACTGCGCCCATATTTTCCAGAAAACAAGGTCGTCAGCGGACTGTTTGAAGTAGTGCACCGTTTGTTTGGCCTGACCATCAAGGCCAAAGAGGGCATCGACGTCTGGCACCCTGACGTAAAGTTTTACCAGGTGTTTGACCGCAACAGTAATCTTAGAGGCAGCTTCTATCTCGACCTTTATGCCAGGGCGAAAAAACGCGGTGGTGCCTGGATGGATGACTGCATGGGACGCAGGGCGCTGGCAAACAATGAAGTTCAACTGCCGGTCGCCTACCTGACCTGTAATTTCAACCAACCGGTTGGCAACAAGCCGGCACTCTTTACCCATGATGAGGTGGTCACCCTGTTCCACGAATTTGGCCATGGCATTCACCATATGCTGACCCAAATCGATGCCAGTAGCGTCGCCGGTATCAATGGCGTACCCTGGGATGCCGTGGAATTGCCAAGCCAGTTCCTGGAAAACTGGTGCTGGCAACCAGAAGCCCTGGCCTTTATCTCCGGCCACTACGAAACCGGAGAGCCACTGCCTCAGGCCATGTTGGATAAAATGCTTGCCGCCAAGAACTTCCAGTCCGCCATGCAAATGCTGCGTCAGCTGGAATTTGGTTTGTTCGATTTCAATATGCATGTCAATTATGACCCTGCAAAGGGCGACGAAATTCAGCAGGAGCTGGACAAGGTCAGAGCAAAATATGCCGTGGTAAAAGCGCCGGAATTTAATCGTTTTCAACACAGCTTCAGCCATATCTTTGGTGGTGGCTATGCCGCCGGTTACTATAGCTATAAATGGGCGGAAGTATTATCGGCAGATGCCTTTGCCCGCTTTGAGGAGGAGGGCATATTTAACCCACAGGTGGGACAGGATTTTCTTAACAACATTCTGGAAAAAGGCGGCTCTGCCGAACCGAGTGACTTGTTCAAGGCCTTTCGAGGCAGAGAGCCACAAATTGATGCCCTGCTGCGTCATAGCGGCATAGAAGGATAAAACGCATGGCACTGGAAGCATTCGATTCCCTGTACCAGAGAGCTGCCGAACGAAAAGGCGGGGAAAAGGCGCTCAACGAATTACTGGGGCCGGCAAGCGATCAACAAGCTCTCACCCAGCTGGGTGACGACAGGATACTGTCAGCCTTTACCAAAAAGGTATTCCAGTCAGGATTTGTCTGGCGAGTGGTAGAAAACAAATGGCCGGATTTTGAAGAAGTCTTTTTCGGTTTTGATATCGAAAAAATCCTGATGATGCCGGAGGAAATGCTGGAGCGTAAGGCACAAGACCCCAAAATCATCCGTAATTTCAACAAGGTCAAGACCATCAAGGCCAATGCCCAGATGATGTTTGAGGAACAGCAAAACGGTCATTCCTTTGCGGAATTTATCGCCCACTGGCCAAGCGAGAATATTACCGGCCTGTGGCAATATTTAAAGAAGCATGGCCAGCGCCTGGGCGGTAACACGGGTCCTTACGCCTTAAGGACCATAGGCAAAGACACTTTTATTCTGTCCCGTGATGTCGAGGCCTATTTTAGGGCACATGATATTATCAGCGGCGGTGTTCAAACCAAAGCCAGCTTAAACGCCATACAAAACAGCTTCGGACAATGGCAGGAACAAAGCGGTATGGCGCTTAGCCAGCTCAGCCGCTTGGTGGCCTTTGCCACCGGAGACAACTATGTCCACGCCGAGCAATAGCATGAATAGTATTGCCGTCGCCTATGTCGACGGTAGCGATGCGGAAAAAGCCAAGAAAATCGCGCAGCGCTGGCAACTCAATTATATCGGTGATATTGCATCATTGCCCAAGCATCCGGAACTTGATTTTGTCCTGCGGGTCAATCATCAATATCTGGAGCTTGCCAAGCTGGATGAACCCAAGCTGGGCGCCATCAAGGTGGATTTTGTCGATGGCGCCGTTGCCCACAGGCGCAAGTTCGGTGGCGGCAGGGGCCAGGATATCGCCAAGGCCATAGGGCTGAAACACGGTTTTACCCCACATGTGCTGGATGCCACCGCAGGCCTTGGCCGTGACAGTTTTCTGTTGGCCAGCCTTGGCTGCCGGGTCACCATGATGGAGCGCATGCCCATTGTCGCCGCACTGCTGGAAGACGGCCTGGAACGAGGGCTGCTTAATGCCGATATCGGCGACAGCATCTGTCGTCATATCAAACTCATCCATGCTTCATCCTTGCAGGACATGACATTGGCTGAACAGCCGGACGTGATCTACCTGGATCCCATGTATCCGCACAGGGAAAAGTCGGCACTGGTAAAAAAGGAAATGCGAATTTTTCAGTCTCTAGTGGGTGAAGACCTGGATGCGGATGGCTTGCTGGCCCCGGCTCTGGCACTGGCCAAATACCGCGTGGTGGTTAAGCGCCCCAACTATGCGCCACCATTGGACAATAAAAAGCCCTCCACCAGTATCAAGATGAAGAAAAATCGCTTCGACGTTTATGTTAACCAGGGGATCCCCAAAGAAAAATAGGCGGCCAGTTTGCCGCCCGTTGCCTTAGGTTATTGAATTTTAAAGAAGCTGGTTTCTTTTTCCAGGTTGGTGGCCAGCGAGGCCAGTTCGACACTGGACTCGGCAATATTGCTGGTTGCCTGGCTGGTTTCCGTGACTCCAATATTCAGGCTTTCAACATTCTGCAGGATCTGATCGATAACGACGGACTGTTCTTCCGCCGCCGTGGCTATTTGTGAACTCAAGTCACTGATATTTTTCATTTCATTGCTGATAACGCTATTGATCTCGGTTGCTTCCTTGGCGTGCTGTTGGACCGAAGAAGCCTGAGCCACGCTTTTGGCCATGACCTCCACCGACGAATTGGCGCCGGTAATTATGGTATCTATCATTTGGTCTATCTGAGTGGTGGAATCCTGGGTGCGTTGTGCCAGTTGCCTGACTTCGTCTGCTACTACGGCAAAGCCCCGCCCCTGATCTCCGGCACGGGCAGCTTCGATGGCGGCATTCAAGGCTAATAAATTGGTCTGCTCGGCAATGCCTTTAATGACCTCCAGCACACTGGTGACCTGTTCAAAGTCGGTGCGCACCTGTTGCACACTTTGCTCGGATTGCTGGATTTGATCCGACATTGACAGAATCGACTCATAGGTACTTTCCAGCTTGTTACTGCCTTCATGTACCTTGGAGTGAATTTCATCGATCGCATGTGAGGTATTGGCGGTATTGGTAGCCACTTCACTGACAGTGGCGCCCATCTCCTGCATGGCGGTAGCCAGCTGCTCGGAAATCTCCTGCTGGTGAGACACTGTGGTGCTGGTTTGCGTGGTGATGGCGGCCAGTTCTTCAGAGGTGGATGCCTGCTGCAGGGTGACCCCGGTAATATTCTTGACCATGGAGCGTAGGTTACCCACCATTTGCTGCATGGCCTCCTGCAAGGCACCAATTTCATCGTGCGAAGTGACCCTGACTTCGGGCGTTAAGTCGCCATCGGCCACCTTAACGGCAATATCCGAAATACTGGCAATTGGCGTTGCCACCCTGCGGGCGACAACAAAACCAGCAAAGGCAACCAAAGCAGCCACCACCAGCATCAGAATAATCACTTCCAGGGTGTTGGTTCTAATGGATGCAAAGGCCTCGGCTTCATCCACTTCCGACAATACCGCCCACTTGAAGCCATCGAACTGGATGCGGTCAAACGAAGACAGCACAGGGTTACCATTGTAGTCGATAATAATATCCGTGCCTTTCTCTCCAGATAATGCCCTTTTCACCGATTCGGTATCCACCCCGTTTTTAGCCACGGTACCGGCAAAGCTTGCCTTAACGCTATGGCCCTCGGGATCCAGGAAGGAATTGCTGCGCATGCGCAAGTCTTCACCCACCAGATAGCTTTCGCCAGTTTCGCCCATGCCGTCACGTACCCCCATAATATTAACGATTCCTTCCAGGGGCAGTTGCAACGCGATATATAAAGCCGTTGTACCATCACTGCCCAGCAGGGGTTGGGCGATAAAGGCCGCCGGATCATCATTGCTGGGCGCATAGGGGGCAAAATCGACAAAGCCATATTTGCCGGAACTACTGACCTGTTTGATCAGGGAACCTAGATTGGAAGAGGCATAATCTCCCGTCAGTATATTGGTATTAAAGTCAGCCTCTTTGGCAACCGTATAGAAAATCAGGCCATCCGGATTGATAAGGAACAGGTCATAATAACCGTATTTTTCGATATAGCTCTTATAGAATTCTTCATTGCTGGAGGTTTGCGGGTTGAATGCTTCGGCAACATCGATTTCTGATATAAGAGCCCAGCGGACATTGCTGCCAACATCCACATAGTCCCAACTGGAGATCACAGGGTTATTATTGTAATCCATGATAACGGCGGTATTCTTCTCGCCATTAATGGCACTTTTTGCAGCCCGGGTTTCTACCTTCTTATTGCCGGCAAATGAGGCTTTCACGGAAAATTCGGCCGGGTTTAGATAGGAGTCCGAACGCATAAGCAAGTCCTGGCCCACCAGGTAAGATTCGCCGGTTTGCCCCATGCCGGTACGGTTGCCCAATATGGCATTAATTTTTTCTAGCGGTTGCTGGTAGGCAACATAGCCAATGCGTTTGCCTTTGACCTCGACCGCCTTAATGGCAAATGCCGCCGGATCGTTATTGCTGGGCGCATAGGGTAGAAAGTCGGCAAACTGTATATCGGTGCCGGAAGAATTTTTGGCAAGAACAAAGGCCTTATTAAAAGAGCTGGTCGAGAGATCTTTTTCCAGGTTCTGCCGTAAATCACTTTCACGGGTCACCGAATACACCACATCACCCCGGGTATTTAACAGGAAAAAATCATACCAGCCGAAATAATTCAAAAACGGCTTGAAGGACTTATCATGCTTGTCCAGCAGTTTGCTCCACAAGCCCTTGCTCTTAAAGGTGCCCGCCATTTCTTTCAGGGCAGCCTGGACATAAGCCTGGGATGCCAGCAAGTTTAATTGGGTGTTATTGTTGGTTAGATAGTCACGAAGTTGGGATTTTTTGATATCCTGAACGGCAGCCAACTTCGCAAAGGCTTGTTGGCGAAAGGTATCGGCAATATTTACCAGTACCCCCATATCTCCCTGACGTTCATCAAAATAGGTTTCCAGGGCCTGTTTCTTGATTTGGTTAATGGCGTGGAGCTGGTTATAGACTTTTTCTTCTACATCCCTTGTACTGTTATAGGTGGAAATAAGACTGACAATAATGACAGGTAGCAAACCGATCACCAGAAAAAGCAGTGTAAACTTGGCTTTTAAACTCAATGATTTCAAGTAGGACATAATTTACCCTTAATTTGGCTCATCCCTGAACGTTGAAAATCAATACCACGAATAAAAAATACTTATTCCTGACCACTAGGGCCTGTTGACCTTTCGAGTTTAAATTTTGTTCAAAATAAACCTGAAAGGTCAACACGCCCTAGTTAAGTGAGTCACAACTTTTAAGTGTAGGCAGCAATGACTTGATTGCAAAAAGTTTGAAATGACTAGGGGCTGTTTATCTTTGTTTAATAATTCTACTGAGAGATAAAATCACTTTAATCAAGGCGGAAATTGTGTCATTTAGTCATCTAAATCAACAATTTTCAACGCAGAGTAAAGTGATTTTAACCTCAGCCCTTTGGGCAATGGCTATTTTTAACGTCAGCGGCATTAGAATTCACTCATTTGGAACAACCAAACCACGTTCATTCTGTTTTGCCATCATTAAAAACAGCCTATTGTAGAAAATATAAACAAAGGTCAACAGCCCCTAGTGGGTGTCTATCGTAACTTATAGAAAACAGAATAAATTTAAGCATACTTAACCGGATAGGGTGCTAAGTTTCCGTGAATCTTCTACACTAATAATATCTTGTTATAAGGACAATTTTTTTATGGCGAAAGCCTTATGTAAATGGAAAAAAAAAGACATAGAAAAAAAACTCCATGAACTTATTCATATTGTTGATAGCCCACGCTTTATCTGTAAAGATTGTGCAAGAGCCGCACACGATAAAGGCTTCTTGTGTAAGCCGATTAAACTCAAATAACGTCAATAGTAGGTACACCCATGATAGAAGTCAGTAATCTTATGCCCCCAGGGCAGCTACAAGAGCTTGTTAATGGCAACTTGGTCACACATGAATGCCCCGAGCTTTTCCATGATAAAAAGGTGGTACTTTTTGCCGTGCCCGGCGCCTTTACTCCCACATGCTCTGCCGCCCATTTACCCGGCTATGTGGTGAATGCGGATGATCTCAAGGCAAAGGGAATCGATGAAATCATCTGTTTATCGGTAAACGACGCCTTTGTTATGCATGCCTGGGGAGAGGCACAAAATGCTTCTGAATTAATGATGCTGGCCGACGGTAACGGCGCATATACCAAGGCGCTGGGCCTGGATATGGACACCGGCACCTTTGGCGGTGTGCGTTCACAACGTTATGCCATGGTAATAGATAACGGCATAGTCACCAGTTTGCACCTGGAAAAGCCCAAGGAGTTTGAAGTGAGCAAGGCAGAAGTTATCCTGGAAACACTTTAAGGATCGACCCCCTCAAGGCTCAAATTATTTGGCACGGGGGGAAAATTAACCCTGTGCCAATCTCTGCAACTAGTGATATTATTGCGCCAGAAAATAATATCACCCCACCACCTTGCGCGAGGCACACTATGTTAAAACCGGAAATGGTTGAAAAGCTAAACGAACAAATCAACTTAGAGTTTTATTCTTCAAACCTGTATCTGCAAATGAGCGCCTGGTGTGAAGAGCAGGGTTTTGAAGGTGCTGCCGAGTTTATGCGTAAACATGCACTGGAAGAAATGGATCATATGACGCGCCTGTTCACCTATGTCAGTGAAACCGGTGCCCTGCCTATTTTGGGTGCGATTGCCGCGCCGCCGCATGAATTTGACTCCCTGGCCGATGTATTTGAAAAAACCTATCGGCATGAGTGCGAAATCACAGAGCGAATCAATACCCTGGCTCATCATGCCTTTACCAACCAGGACTATTCGACCTTTAACTTTCTGCAATGGTATGTTGCCGAGCAGCACGAAGAAGAAACCCTGTTCAAAAGCATTTTGGACAAGATCAATCTGGTGGGCCATGACGGACATGCCCTGTTTTTTGTCGATAAAGATCTGGCAGAATTGGCCAAAACAGGCTCAAACAGCATAGTCACGGAAGCCCAGGTATAGTCCTAAACTTTACTTGGCTGAACAAGGGGCTTAACGGCCCTTTCTTTTTCCCCGGCAATAACACAGAGATAGATATTCCCTTATGGCAACCCCAATTCAAACCGGCGTTCTTATTATTGGCGCAGGCGCGGCAGGCCTGATGTGCGCGGCTACTGCAGGCTATAGAGGGAAAACTGTCACCGTGATTGATATGGGAAAAAAGCCAGGCCGTAAAATTTTGATCAGTGGCGGCGGCCGCTGCAATTTCACCAATGAAAACGCAGGTCCGGACAATTATCTTTGCCAGAATCCGCATTTTGTAAAATCTGCCTTAAGCCGATATTCGGCGCAAGACTTTATCGAACTGGTGGAGCGCCATAGCCTGAATTACCATCATAAAACCCTGGGACAGTTGTTTTGTGACGACAGCGCCCAGGATATTGTCGATATTTTATTGACCGAATGTGAATGGGCCGGCGTGCAGCTAGACCTGCGCAGCGAAGTCTTGTCGGTGGAAAAAACAGATAGCGGCTATCGGGTTAACACCACGGGCAAGGACTATATTTGCCAGTCCCTGGTAGTTGCTTCGGGTGGCCTGACCATGCCCAAGCTGGGCGCAACGCCCATTGGCTATAAAATTGCCGGGCAGTTCGGCCTAAATGTCCTGCCTACCACGGCCGCCCTGGTGCCCTTTACCCTGCATGATCATGACAAGCAGCGTTTTGACGGTTTATCCGGCATCAGCCTGCCAACCAGAGTCACCAGTGAAAGCGGGGCCAGTTTCCGGGAAAATATCCTTTTTACTCACAGAGGCCTTTCCGGTCCGGCAATACTGCAGATATCCTCATACTGGCAGGCGGGACAGGCCGTTACCATAGACTTGTTACCTGACTCTTCCATAGATGAGCTGATAAAAAGCTGGCGGGAAAGCGGCGGTCAAAAGTCCCTTAAAAACATGCTCAGTACTGTGCTGCCCAAACGCTTTGTTGAAGCCCTGATCAACCATAAGGACATCACAGACAGGGCCGTTAATCAGCTCAGCAATAATGAAGTCAGCTACCTGAGCCAGTACCTGCACCACTGGCAAATCAAGCCCAATGGCACCGAGGGCTATCGCACTGCCGAAGTCACCCTGGGCGGTGTCGATACCGACGAGCTGAGTTCGAAAACCTTTGAGGCCAAGAAAGCCCCTGGCCTGTTCTTTATCGGTGAAGTGATCGATGTTACCGGCTGGCTCGGCGGCTATAATTTCCAGTTCGCCTGGAGTTCAGGAGTTGCCTGCGGCCAGGCAGTTTAATCATGTGTAGGTAAAATAAAGTCTGCCCATATCAAATAAAGTCTGCCCATATCACACCTCATGTAAAATAAAGTTTGCCCAAATGAAGTGTTTGCAGCTAAAATTAAAATACTGATAACGCACTTAGAGAATGTAATGTGACTCGTAAATTTGAGACTTATGATGATTACAGGCGCCATTTAAAAAACAAGTACGGTCAGGGTGAAGGTATCAATTACAAGCCTTGGTTTACAGTACGGGATGTTAAAGATAAGAAGGCGTTTCGAGCCTTAGTTTTTGGATTAAAAACGGGAAGAGAACACCATTTACTTTCTTCAATCGAAGCACAACTATTTTACCTGTTAGATTTTCGAGATGATGTCATAGACATTCGAGAGCAATTCCCTCTTATACCATTGGAAGTCAGTCAAAAAATTGCCAATACATTAGGTATTGAACACCCCACAGTGGTTAAAACAGGTATACCTCACCTCATGACGACGGATATTCTAGCCACTGTAAAAATAGGAAGTGAAATTTCACACATTGCCTATTGTGTGAAGCCTGAAAAGATGCTTGAAGATCAACGAATACTCGAAAAGATTGAAATAGAGCGAATATGGTGGGAGCAATTAGGTGTTCCGTTTAAGTTGTTTACAGGTAATAAGAAAACAGAGATCCAAAGTAGAAATATTTCCTGGGCAACAGATCCCCTACGTTCAAATACGCAATATGATTTGAGCAATTGTATTGAGCAAGCCATTTCGCTTCTTTCTATTGGCAAACATATCAAATCAGATATTTGCAATAGATTTATAGAAGCCTTTGCTTTAGAAAATAGCCAAGCCTTGAACCTACTCAGAATATTGATTGCCAAAAAACTAATATCCGTTGATATGTCTAACCTGCTTGAAGAGACCTTAACAATAACAATCAATGATATAACGCCATACATAAGCAGGGTTTCAGGTGAATATTGAAATCAATAGCACATGGATGTTAACAAATATCGACGGTTTTGAGGACGGGATATATCGCGTCCTCAGTATACTTGACGATATATCGACTCTTACATTATTTCGATTAGAAGAATCCAGGAAAATACTTCGTCCTTCCCTGCTCACTATTTCTACCTTCCAATCATCAATCAAGTTAAAGCAAATTAAACCTTGTGAATACAAATGTAGCTGTCACTTACTTGTAGATGAAGCCCAAATTCCCCTCAATCGAATCGAGCTAAGAAGTAAGCGGTATCGACAAATCAAGGCACTCGTGAAAGATAGCAATTTTTTGTTTGAAGTAGCGTCTAGCAAGAATGTCAAATCTGTTTCAAAACAAGCGAAAAAGCACGGAACAGATAATAAAGCCATTTACCGCCTACTAAACCTTTATTGGAAAAATGGGCAAACAGAAAATGCGTTGTTGCCGGCATTCACATATAGTGGTGCGAAAGGAAAAGTCAGAGAAAATGTAAAAAAAAGCTTAGGCACTCACCGCCCCTCTAGGACAGGGTCATTTGAGAGCCCTAAAGCATACATTGTACGCGAAGAAGATAGAATTAAATTTAAAAAGTCGCTTAAGAAGTACCACCTAAAGCCTGATGGTCTAAACCTTAACGAAACCTATAAGAATTTACTTAGAACCCACTACAAATATGAAATTTTGGATGCTAGTTACCTAGACCTAGTGCCAGGAGTACCTAGTTATAGGCAATTTGTAAATTGGTCTAAGAAAATTTTTAACAAAGATGAATTTACACGCTTGCGAACAACAGAAACGGATTATTTGAGAAATAAAAGAGGGGTTGAAGCGGCTATTACGGATAAAGCACCAGTCCCAGGAAGTTGCTTTGAAATTGATGCGACCGTAGCAGATGTGCATATAGTCTCTGAATTTCGACGCAACCATGTTATCGGCAGACCAACCATATATTCCATCATAGACCGCGCGAGCCGCATGATTGTTGGATTCCATGTTTCGCTTTATCATGCATCTTGGGACGCAGCTAGACAGGCAATTGTTAATGCTTTTTTACCTAAGGTTGAGTATTGCCAGAAGTTTGGAGTAAAGATTAAGAAAAGCGACTGGCCATGTGCGCATATACCTCAACGTTTAATTTGCGACAATGGAGAAATGATCGGCCTAAAATCTCAAAAACTTGTTGTCCCGTTAACTGAATTACAATTCGCCCCTACATATCGCCCTGATTGTAAAGCTATTGTTGAAAATCGCTTCGACTATATAAATAAAAAATCCATACACAGATTGTTAGGAAGTAGTCGTGGAGGGAAAATCGTAAGAGGACATCCAGATCCTCGAAAAAGAGCGATACATACACTAAAAGAAGTTACCCAAATACTTCTTAAAGATGTATTAGAACACAATAGGGAAAAATTTAAAGATTTAGCCCTATCTAGCCGACTATTGATAGAAAATGATTTAACCCCAAGTCCAATCAATTTCTGGAATATCCACCTATCTAAACATAAACATGCACTTAAAACAGCAACTGAAGATGAGATTAATGCACGCCTATTACCACAAGCAGAAGTATCGATGACACGAAACGGCGTACTATTTAATGAAATGTACTATTCATGTCCGCGCATCCAAGAATTAAACCTTGCATCCATCGCTAGAACACACGGGAGGTTTAAACTTGAAGCGAGAGTTAATCAAGACGACTCTTCTTTTATATTTGTCAGGCTAAAAGACAATGAAGGATTTATTCGTTGCGAAATTTTAGACAGGAGCAAGGAACTGAAAGACATGGCATTAGCTGAGGTGTATTACCTTCTAGATTGGATAGACAATAAAGAACGCAAAAGTCCTATAACTACTTCATCAATAGAGACACTGGAAGATAAAGAAAATATTCAAAAAAAGGCCATCAAGTTATCCAAGGAAGCCCCTAAATTAAAAACAAAAGCAGAAAGAACTCAAAACACTCGTGAAAGGCGAGCAAAAGAACTAGAAATAATGGAGTCTATAGAAAAAGTAGGCTCTAACCCTAAACAAGCACAAAATTCAAATCCACGTAAATATTCGAACAAAGTAACTAAACTTCCTAGACGTCCTAAATAAGGTAAAACTCATGAGATGGGAAAAGGCAACCTATACTGAAGCAATACTTCCAGAGCATAAAGAAAACCCCTTAATTGAAGCATTACCACCAAAGCTACCAATTAAGGATATTATGGAAAAGTTTAGCAATTACCCTGAACTTGATAGTGAAATTAGAGGTGAACCAGACCCACTAATCAGAGAGGAGTACCTGTCAAGAATCGGCGAACTCCGTCAGCCATTAAACATATACTTTGATTGTTTCAGAGCGATTGAAAGAGCAATAAAAACTGGCTATTCAAGTAAAAACCCTTTTAGTCCAACAACAATGCAATTTTTACATTACCCAGTTGATGAGACACCAGAAATCGCCCCTAAGACAGGATTTTTTGTACCAAAAGGAGATGGCTTGACGCTTGTTGGGGATAGTGGGCTTGGAAAAACTTGCATGCTGGAACAAGTGCTCAACTATTTTCCTCATGTCATTGAGCATGATACATATAAGAATAAAAAAGTACCGTGTAGATATCAGGTCGTATGGTTGAAAGTGGATTGCCCAACAAAATCAAGCGTCAGAGAACTTTGTGAAGAAATTCTAGTATGTTTGGACAATGCCATGCACCAGGCTTCTCCAACTATTCCTGCTGCTACGATCCCCAAATTACTTGTACAAATAGAACAAAGAATAAAGTCAAGTTTCTTAGGAATATTAGTTATTGATGAAATGCAAAACCTGGAATTTACTCGTACTGGTGGAGAGAATAATTTATTGAAATTTCTTCACAAATTAGTAAATAAATTAGGGGTACCATTATTTTTTTGTGCAAACCCTCCATTTGATGACTCATTGGCTCAAAACTTACGGAATGCTAGAAGAGCAGAAAGTGGAGGATATTTTAATATGCTCCCTTTAGAGCGAAATGAAGATGGCTGGACTGACTTTGTGGAAGAATTATGGGAGCTACAGTGGACCAATATTGCAACCCCTCTCTCTGATGAACTAAATAGTGAACTGCATAGTTTATCTCTTGGCAATTTGGATATTGCCTGCAGAATTTATGAAGAATCACAACGATTAATAATTGGTACGGATGATGAGAGAATAACGGTGTCAGTATTGAGAGATGCATACGCTATTGCCTGTGGATTATCTTCTAAGACTAAAGAAGTCCAAGCTAGAAGAGAAGTAGTCACCAGACCTAGAAGAAACAAGTCACCTCAGCCTGAAAAAAAATCAAAATCTAATGTATTGGATAAACCTAAAATCATCAGTGATTTTAATCGACCTCAACATGAAGAGTTTAGAGAAAGACTTCGAGAAATTCACTTGGCTGATGATCTTCCTGAACGCATTGATGATCCAGACAAAATAAGGAGAGCAGATAAAGAAAACAATTTGATTAAGTACTTGCAAGATGAAAATATTCTTTGCGATGACCCGCTATTACAAATCACTTAATCAGAGCTAATATTTAGGTAGTATCATTATATTAATTTTAAGATGAGACTACCTTTAGCATTTTCGGACGAAACACTTTTTAGCAGGTTTGTTAGGCAAATAACCGTTCATGGAGTAAAGGAAGAGGTATTCCTTTACGAGCTATTTCAAAAATCTCGTACTAGCATTCACCCCTACCTAACTGCCGGCATAAAAAGAGTATCCCTAACATCAGGAGAAAGTGAAACGAAGATTTTCAATGAACAAACGCTGGGAGGCCTGTTTTCCTACTTTTTGCCCGATTACGCTAAAAGTATATACTCAACAATGCTTTCAAATGATTGCAATGCGGCAGTTCGAGCATGCCAATTAACCAACTTTAAGGAGTCTGAAACCTTATCTATTAAATATTGCCCCTTATGTGCTCAAAATGATATAGAACAAAATGGCGTTAGTTATTGGCATCGTGTACATCAAATACCCGGTATAGAAGTCTGCCCGCATCACCAGGTTTGGCTTATTCACCAAGCTTTGCCTGAACGCCCACATTTAAAATCAGGCTTATTACCCAGGAGTGACTCAACACCCCATCAGTCTTCCCTCCTTGCTTTTCACTTTGCGCAATATGCTCAGGCTTTTTTAGATAAAATTACATACACAGAGGGCTCATTTAATCAAAAAGAATTGATCTCCCAATTAAAGGCCTTAGGTTACACCACTGAGAAAAATAGATTCAGAAGAAAAAAACTGACTTCTGACTTTTACCAATTTGTAACTGACCTCCAATATCCTTTTAGTAAGTTTTTACCTCGTTCGGAAGAAGACTATAAGTATTTATCTTACTTACTTTCAGGTCAGGTATCGCAGCACCCATTTAAATACTTGCTTACCGCTTTTTGGTTAAGCCGTATTCCCAAAACACATTCAGAAGAGCCGTATAGTGAACTAAAGAATACTTCTTCACGGCCAAACAAGCAGTTGAAAGAAAAATGTGCACAACTATTAAGGCAAGGAAACTCTTTAGCAAAAGTAAGTCGTATGACGGGTAAAAGCAGGTGCTTTCTCAAGTTACTTGCCATGCAAGAAAATATTCCCATCAATACAAAACCGTATTTGCTTAACAATATGACAAGAATGAATATCATTGCCATGGCTCGTAAAGGATTTCATCGCAGAACTATTGCTCATCATTTTCAAATATCAATGGGTAGCGTGGAACAAATTATATCTTCGGTTAAAGGCTTAGTTAACGAAAGGAAAAGATACAAACTTGAGTCTAAAGCTCGTCGGTATAAAGCCCAAATATTAAGAGCACTACAGCAACACCCAAATACTATAAAGCAGGAAATCAAGCAACTTTGCTATGCCGCTTTTCATTGGTTATATATACATGACAAAAAGTGGTTAAATAATGCACTGCCTACCCCGACTAAACCTCAGCATTACTCTAGCGTTAACTGGAAAGAACGAGATTTAGAACTAGCATCTAAAGTTAATGATTTAGTTTTGAACTATAGTGGCCTTATATCACTTTCGCAATTAGATAAAAAACTTGGCGGGCACGGCTGGTTAATAAAGATGAAACATAAATTACCACTTACAATGAAAATAATTCAGAACTTCAAAACTACTCCTAGCAAGTATTAAGCTGTAGTAGTGTGATTACCAAGAGAGTCTGGCGGTATAATTACCTATAGAAGTTTCAATCTGATCTGACATTTCACTTTTAAAAGAGAGAGTTACCAGTTTAGTGTATGGGTGTCGAATCCAAACTAAACAAAAAGGTAACTCGCATGTTGCATACTAACAACCCAGTCATAAAACACAAAGTCGGTTTGCTTAACTTAGCCGAAGAATTAGGAAATATTACCCAAGCTTGTAAAGTTATGGGGATATCAATAGATACGTTTTACCGCTATCAACAAGCAAATGAAGAAGGCGGAGTTGAAGCTTTACTCAATCAAAATCGCCGAGTTCCCAATGTCAAAAATCGAGTCGATGAAGCGATTGAGTTGGCCGTTGTCGATTATGCGGTTGAATACCCAGCCCACGGCCAAACCAGGGCAAGTAATGAGCTTCGTAAGACAGGTATATTTGTTTCACCTAGTGGCGTTCGCTCGATTTGGCTGCGCCATGGCTTGGCTAACTTCAAAGGTCTGAATCGACCAGATTTTCCTAGACACAAATAAGTTGTAAACTTTGTGCCCTAGGAGGATGAATGAGCGCTAAAAGATTTCCAGAAGAATTTAAAATACAGGCCGTTAAACAAGTCACCGAAAAAGGTCATTCCGTTGCAAGCGTTGCCGAACGGTTAGATATTTCAACCAATAGCCTTTATAACTGGCTGAAACGCTACGGCAGTAACAGTGAACATTACCAAGAACTTACTGAACACGAAGCTCGTATTAAAAAGTTAGAAAAAGAGCTTAGGCGTGTCACTCAAGAACGAGATATATTAAAGGAAGCCGCCGTGTACTTTGCGGGCGAGTCAAAGAAAGGTACACGTTCATAAAGTCTCGGCTCAACCAGTATCCCATAAAATTGATGTGCCAAGCGCTGCAAGTTCACCGCAGTGGCTTTCATGCTTGGCTTAAAAAACCAGAATCTAAACGAGCCAAAGATGACAGGCGCTTAACAGGATTAATCAAACAGTCTTGGTTAGAAAGTGGCTGCGTATACGGGTATCGCAAAATCCAAAGCGATATGTTGGATTTAGGAGAGGCTTGTTCAAAGAACAGAGTTCATCGATTAATGCAGTTGGCTGGTATCCAAGCTCAGGTTGGCTATAGGAAGCGTAAAGGACACTATGGTACTAAGCCGTCTGTTGTTGCGGATAACCAGCTAAAAAGACAGTTTGACGTGGTACAGCCAAATCAGGCTTGGGTAACCGATATTACCTACATCGATACGCACGAAGGCTTCCTTTATTTAGCTGTAGTTATCGATTTATTTTCTCGCCAAGTTGTTGGCTGGTCGATGCAATCAATGATGCATACTGACTTAGTATTAAGTGCTTTACTCGCTGCTGTATGGCGTAGAAAACCGAAACAGACGGTTATCGTGCACTCAGATCAAGGTAGTCAATTTACGGGTTATGACTGGCAGCGATTTGCTGCTGAACATAATTTATCTCTAAGTATGAGTCGACGAGGAAACTGTCACGATAATGCTGTTGCTGAAAGCTTTTTTCAGCTGCTAAAACGTGAACGAATTAAACGTAGAAAATACAAAACTAGAGAAAAAGCTAAGGAAGATATTTTCGATTACATCGAAATGTTTTATAACAGCAAAAGAAAACATGGTTATTTAAATAATCTGCCTCCGGCTGACTATGATAAAACCTATTTTATGAACCAAGAAAATGTCTAGGTTAGTCTGGTCGATTCAATGCTTTTAACGAATTAACATTAGTCGCACTTTAACAACCGTGCCGCCTGTTATCTCAAACTCGTATTTGACTATTCAAGCTCAGATAAAAGACTCTATAACGCAATAAATTCAATGAGACGTAATTATCTATGCCTTGAAACTCCAAGGAACTTTCATGCATTAGCTATGCAACATTTTTATTCATATGTATTTTCATGTTCTTATGGGGTAGTAACTTAAAACGACGTTCAACAACTCGCAAAAATGTAAAAATATTCGACAGTAAAAAAGCGAAACACTAACTCAATGTAATTGAGTCATGCATGGTGTTGTGTAACAAAAAAATTGCCCCGATTGATGAATCTCGGGTTCAATTGATATGACCGCCAGGAACTCACGATCATAAGCAGCCAAATTTGGTCTTAACTACAACTGATTCAAATTAAAAATGAAATCTCGTACTTAAAATAATACTCAGATCATTAACATTGTTAATGTCTTTAATAATACCGCCCTCAATAACCCATCGTGGATTTACCAACTGTAGGCCAATAGTGACTTGATGTATTATTCCACTTCCTTCTTTCCACCTTCCATTAAGCTCTGCAACAGTATTTAATTCAGACGCTATACCCCATTCAGGATGCAATGAAGGCGATAAACGATATTGCCAAGATGCATCATATCTACCACTATCAGGGCGATTATCGATACCAGCTTGATAAAGTACATCAACGTCGAATTCATGTCTGTCTTCAAAAAATGTATAAACAAAACCAGCTTGTACTGCTGGGTCTCGCTCATTATCACTAGGAACAATTGCGCCACCTAACAGGGCTAATCTAGATGTACCTGAAAAAAAATCATCTTGCAAAATCGTATGGCGATATAAAGCTGATAAATCACCAAAACTGTCTCCATGGCCAGATGACGTATTGTAAGGAATTCCGAAAAGCAAAGTCTTATCATGTGTGAAGCCGTAGGCTGCACTTGTGACAAAAGTATCTTTGTCGCCACCTGTCAGGTGTTCATATGAAAATCGTACAACGTATCCATCTAGGTCAACGGGTAAGGCTACAAATGAGCGTAGGCCCATGCCATAGGCACTATGCGTATAAAACGTTGTTAACAAGATAAGGCTAGTTACCAATTTAACGCTGTTCTTTAAATTTTTCATCAGAAAGCACCGTTACTTTTGTCGGAGTAAATCCAGCATCCAAGATGGTTTGCTTTATCATCTCAATGGTCGGAATTTGTGATTCAATTTCTAACCGAACTTTCTTGAACTTCATGCTTATTTCAACCTTTGACACACCTTCCATTTTGTTGAATTTAAGATTTAATGTATCGACGCATAAAGCACAGGTCATTCCATGCACATCAACTTCAATTGTCTTGGCTTTAAGAGGAAGTGTAAAAAATAAAGTTACAAGTAATGGCAATAGTAGAGTCTTTTTCATGGTTTAGTTTTCCTTTATAAGTTAAGAAAATTGCGCATGGGCAATAAAAGATAACTCGTGAAAAAGCCAATAAACCAGATCAATGAACTGATCCAAAAAACTCTTTTATTCCACAGTTTTGATTTTTGACAAATGGCAGCTAAGGCAGGGTCAGAAGGACAATGCTGGTTAGGCCGCCAGATACCCCAAGCCAACACCATCAACACCACAGCTGATATGGTTAGTGTCCAAACCTTATGCTCAGCAAGAAAAATAAGTCCAGGAATGTTGTAATTCAAGCTAGCCATTACAGCACCAAATCCCAATGTAACGAGTAAAATAGGTAGTGCACAGCAAAGCAAAGTCCCACTAGCTACGAATAATGCAACCCACTTTAGGTAAGGTTTCTCCACTAGGTTACTATCAGACATCCTGACCCCCACAACTTGAACATGACCCATTCAGCTGAATTGGTGGACAAAAAACTGAACCGTAAGAACAAAAAACACAGCAATCCCCCTTAAGAGGTTTCAGCAATGTTTTGCAAGCTGTACACTCATAAAACCATTGGCAAGAATCCATTGGCATTTCAATCAGCTCCTTGTGTCCACACCTTGGACATTTCAGTTCTGAATCAGTGATAATTTTGACCATAAACGATCCTTAGCATTTGTTTATGTTAGTATAGAACCTGTAGTTGCTATAGGTTCAAGGGCTATTGATATGAGTTTTGAAAAATATTCAATTGGTCAGATTGCTAAAGAATCAGGCTGTAAGGTTGAAACAGTTCATTACTATGAAAAAATTGGGTTGATGCCTGAGCCACCCAGAACCGAGGGAGGACATAGAGTTTATGGCTTGCCTCATCTTAAACGGTTAAACTTTATCAGGCGTAGCCGTGAGTTAGGTTTCAAGATTGAGCAGATCAAAGATTTACTTAAGTTTATTGATGAGCCTAACCACTATTGCGGTGAAGTTAGAGCTATGGCAATACAACAATCCAGAGTAGTACAAGACAAAATTGATGATTTACAACGGCTTCAATCAGCACTAAATGAAATGGTTACTCAATGTAAAGGCAGTAACAATTCTATAGATGAATGTCCAATAGTTGATGCGCTGTTTACTAAAAAATAGCAATTTTTTCCGGTAACTAAAACATAGCTATTAAGTTACCCAACAATATCACTGCTTAGAATTCCACTGAGTTGAAAATCAATTTTGTGCTAATTGGCCACAAACTAAAATGAACATAATACTGGAATCCTACAGTGATAAAATCCTATACCAGTATTTGCTTTTTAATATTGTGTTTATCTTCCTTAGCTTGATCAAGCTCAAATTAACATTAATCTTAACAACAATACTTACTACTTGTGTTGCCAAATAGATAACTCCCCTTACCATGCTGCATTAGAATGAAAACTATTTTCAATATTATTAAGTGATGATTGATTCATGCATAATCAAAATATAGAACCATGGCAGCATAACCATGACTTTGTGATTAAAAATGACAGAGCTGAACGTCGTACGTTATACGTTTTAATTCTAACGGCTATTACAATGGTCGTTGAAATAATTGCGGGCACAATATCTGGTTCCATGGCGTTATTGGCTGATGGCTGGCATATGGCAACTCATGTAGCGGCATTTATGATCACGTTGTTTGCATATCACTATGCTAGAAAGCATACAAATAATCCTAGATTTTCATATGGCCCAGGTAAAGTTAACGTATTAGGTGGGTTTGCGAGTGCAATAGCGCTAGCGGTTGTTGCAATACTTATGCTGATTGAATCCATTCATCGCCTGATTGAACCTCAAAACATACAATTCAACGAAGCTATTGCTGTTGCTTGCATAGGACTTATGATCAATATAATTGGTGCTATTTTGCTTAAAGATGATCACAATCATCATCATGGTCATGATCACCACCACGATCATAACTTGCATGCAGCGTACATGCATGTTTTAGCCGACGCATTAACCTCTTTATTGGCTATTGTCGCTCTATTGGCTGGTAAACTAGCCGGCTTAAGTTGGCTTGATCCAATTATGGGAATTGTAGGGGCAGTGATTATTACACGCTGGGCCTATGGATTGCTAAAGCAGAGTAGCCCTATATTACTTGACTTCAGTATTGAGTCAAAGGTCAGAAGCGATGTAATAACTAAATTAGAGAGTAATACTAATACACGTATTTCGGATCTTCATATTTGGAAAGTTGGGGCAAACCATTATGCCGCTATTGTTGCAATTGTATCAACTGAGCCACAACCAACTAATTTCTACAAAGAACAGCTAGCTGATTTTAAACAACTTTCACACATAACCATTGAGGTTAATCAATATCTGACTTAACTGCCAATTCATTGTATGAAAAGGGCTGTTAGGTTTAATTAAATGCAAAATATTAAATCTGACAGTTTAAGTTAACACTTATTCAGATAAGTTGGCAGGTGAAAAAACCATTTGCTTACGCGGTTTGCTCTGCCAGAACTTCTAACTCTTTTTTCACTTCTTCATATACTGGAATATTATTGCCCGGAGTGTCTAAAGTGACGATCAAAGCATATGGAACCTCCAAACCCTCAAACCCAGCCCGTCCATAACAATGTACCTGGATCGCCAATTTGTCTCCTTTAGTAAAAATAGCAGCTTTATTACCTTTTTTAACTTCATGGAATATAGTGCCATTTCTTAAGTGTGAGTGATAATAGTCACCACTTTCTGTATTTAACACGTCATGTGCAGGAGTTGCCCAAAGCTGCGCTCCTCTATAATCTTGATGTCCATGGTTAACAGGAGCAAACCATGCCACAGTAACGACCAAGCGCCTTTGTACCGTTTCAGCAGCTAGGCTATGTGGAAGAGGTAAACTATATTCGTGCGCAGAGCCATCCTTTATGATCCCTGTGTGAATTAAGGTTACTTGATTACTCTGGCAACCATGAATTCTCTTTTCATTTACGATACCAAATCCAAAGTATTGGTTTAAATCGGACTTAAATGTACGGCTGTTACTTTTATCTTTTAAATGCTGGCAAATGACATTTGAAGCATTTTCTATATGTTCTGCGCCATGCGCTAATAAAGCCTTTAATAACAAAGCATCTGAAGCAAAAGATAGCGCTTTACTGCCACCAAATTGTTTAATTTCCTCTAATGTCTCATATAAAAATGCCAACCTTCGAGTTGCTAATGCTGCAGCATTACTCGTTCCAGCAGTGTAGCCGTACGAATTAATGGCACCTTGTGATGGTGAAGGGAGTGCCGTTTTTACACCTGGCCCAAACCGACTGGTAGTGGCAGGTTGCAGCACAACATCGTCACCCTCCAAAATAGATTTATTAATGTAAGATTGTCGCCCACCAGGCATAAGTAACTCTGGTTTTACAGAATTTTTTTTACCAAGCGTAATAGGATTTATAGGGCTGAACATTCCCACTGTCTTAAAAACATCAACCTGATTAATAGGTAATTCACCATCAAATTTATCATCATGTGACGAACTTATGCTTAAGGCATTAATTGCCTCAGCTGGAGACATCATACGGCGAATATGTTTTTGCCTTGCAATTGCTTTGATGGACAATGCCTCAATGTCTTCTGCTTCCAATGCTCCAAACTCGTCTTCTTTAATACCTTCTAAGTGTATTCTTTCTGATACATTACCCGCACTGACAACAAATAAGACGTTATATTTAAGTGAAAGCCAATCCAACATTCTAGCCCAAGGGCTAACCTGAGTATCAAATAGCCTATACGGGTCGCCTACTGATAGGTTAATAATGGTAATTTCAGGAGCTTCTGGAGGTATTCCAGGTTCCCCTTCTTTCATTCGCTTTACTGCTCTATGAACCAAATCAATAGGAAGGTAAGTTGGTGGAATTTGCTCAATTTTCGTTCCATTAAATTGAGGCGCTCCTGGAGCCAAAATGGGTCTAACATATAAAGGTCTACTCAGAGCGGGTTCTTCACGATGATTTAAATCACCATGAATGATAATGGATGCCATTGACGTACCATGTACTTGCTCAGATGGAGAGCCATATAGAGCTTCAAGGTCATCAGGATCGTCTACTGTGATCCGTCCTGTTAGTGCCTCATGATTTGAAAAAGGCAAACCATCCAGTAAAGCTACTATAGGTTGCTGGCCATCAATGATAGGAAATTCGAAACTCTCCAGCTTCTCGTTCAAATACTCTTCGGTAGTCTCAATTTTAGGTGTCATGCATTGACCCAGTGGTCGGAAGAACATAACTTCATCGCATCTCATCAGTTCTAGAGAAACACCGCCAGAAGAAACAACTACGTGAGCCTTACTCAGGGGTAACTGCCCTAGAAGGCCATGATATTCAATCCCTTCGTGTACAAAGGTATTTACAACATTACCACCGGATTTTTCAATAACATCACGAATGTGTGCTTCAGCTTGTCCCCGTAACAAGCTATTTGGACGAAACCAGAGCTCAATTTCAAAAGAAATTAATTCGTCATAGCCTTGAGCAGCATCTTTGAGTCTATATTGCCAATCTTCAAGTAAATAGGTAGCTTCCAACCTATCTTGAGTGTCCCAAAAACGTATATCTGTAAGCTGTAAAAAAGCATATCTTAAGGGAGCATAACCTTTATCAATATGACCTGAAGAAACGTATTTGTTCCACATTGTTTTTAGTCTACGAAGCCCTGTTTGATTGCTCATAGCCAAATAAGCATTTTTAGTTACAGGTTTTATTTTTCCATCTTTCTCCGCATAATAGTCTTTATCTTGAAAATGAGTATCAAGGATACTTTGGGATAACATTTCAAGGCCAGGCACTTTGGACAAGGATTTAACAAGATTTTGAACATCACCTGCAATTTCCAACACAAGCACCTTTTCTGGTAGTAGGCCGTCTGGAACACCTGATAGTTGAACGTGTTCAGCTAAATTCCGCTCAAGTTGTTCAACCTTTGGCATTATCCGTTTAGCCTGCTCTTTTGTGCCAGGAGTATGTGGTTTGCCGCCACCTCCACCTAGCTTTCCTCTCTTTCCATCTTTTACAGGTTCGTTAAAAGTAAGAATGGGCTTCATGTCCATACGCAAGTTCCTTTTACTACTGGGAGATGTGTTTACTTATTGATTTTATACCGTTTGCTCCAAGAGCTAAGGCTTTTGTTTGTAATTGCTTTGATGTTGTTTTCGCTTTCAGGTAAACCGAGTACATATTTTCTTTGTACATCTAATGCAAACTCTTCAAGTTCAGCAAAGCTTAGGCCAGATAACTTTCGTGCTAAGGTGCTAGGAGCTAATCCAAATTTATGACCTATACGTTTTTCAAACTCTTCAAACCACTGGGTTGCCAGGCGTTGAGTGGGGCTAGGCACCTCTACTTGTACTTGAAACCGGCGCCAAATGGCTCTGTCGAGCATGGACTCATGGTTTGTTGCGCCGATAACGACTACGTGGCTAGGTAACAGGTCTATTTGTTTTAACAATGAATTGACGACTCGTTTCATCTCACCATTATCGTTTACATCTTCTCTTTCCTTGCCTATAGCATCAAATTCATCAAAAAAGAGTACGCATCGCTGAGTTTTTATATATTCAAATAGTTTATCTATTTGTTGCGCCGTTTCACCTAAAAATCGATTAATAATGCCTTCGTATTTAACAGTAAAGAAAGGTACAGATAAATGGTTTGCCAATGCTTCAGCTAATGTTGTTTTTCCATTCCCTGGTGGTCCAGAAAATAATAACTTATGGCGGGGCTCCAAATTATAAGAGCGTAATAAATCTCTACGTGCGTGTTCTTCAACGACTTCTTGAAACATAGATATAACATTTTCAGGAACCGTTAGGTCTGCTAGCGTTTTCTGAGTATTAATTTCATAAAATGCATTTTGAAGATCTGCATTATGAGTAAAGCTTCGAGGTTCAACAGTTGCAGTGCTGGTTAAAATATTATGAAGCTTATCTGCTAGATGATAATGATGACGAGCGGATGCTTCCGCAGCAATTGCTTCTGCAGTTTTCTTGAAACGAGGTAAATCACCTTTTATACCTGTCTCAACAAGGTTCAATACCAAATCAGCTCTTGCCATGATGTGCTCCGTCTAACTACATCCTGCAGTTTATCAGTACTTAGGATATTAATAAATCTATTATACATCAACCACTAGAAATTTATATTCATATATAGAATAATCTGTGTAAATTTTTAATAAAGTTTTGTATGTTTTTACTAAATGAATCTGAAATCATAAAACTTGCCAAAGAAAAATCCGGCTTAAATCAGTCTGATTTTTCTAAATTAATTGGCAAAAGCCAAGGTCAGCTTTCAAAATACCTTTCAGGTGCAAGTCGGCCAACACACACCATAATTATTCGATGTGTGAATATTTTAGAATCAAGTGTAGAAGAAGATGGTAGTCTATTAAATTTAATGATTGAGATATCTAAACTGGACGGAGAAAAGAATATCGACATCCGAAAAGCGCTGCTTGCGACAATTAAGGCATTTAATTCAAGTCACTGATATAACAACGGTGGATTTATTGGAACTGGAACAATATCCAGTTTAACTTAGAACAATTCTACTTATCTGGATACGTGAAACTAGACAATAGCCTATTTCTCATAATTAATATCTAGTTTCATACAATACACTTTATCAAAGCCTGCTCTTTTTAGTAACACAAACCAAGCAGGCATTACTCTACTTTTTGGCATTCATATGTTTCTTCAAGAGCGCTCTTTTCTTTACTGTACCAGTGGTTTAACACATCATCTGTGAGTTTTTGTTCAATACGAACAGCTTGCTCTGTTGGGCAGAAAATTGAAATTGTGATTATATTTTTGCCTATATTGCTCGTTGATATTCTCACTTCGGCTTCAGGGCCAGCAAGCTCTATCCCCAAACTGCGTTCCAGCTTTTCATTGAATTGCTTAGCCGTATCAAAAAATGAAGCACAATAATGCTCTGCTTTTTTTAATATAATAGTTCGAGCTTCACAGGGGTTGATATTAGCGGGTTCTCTTACAATAGAAAACGAATGCGTAACAAAGTGCCTCATGAAGTTAAGATTAGAGATTGGGGAAGTAATTAATAAATGATTTGGTATCGCAATGGTCTTTCCTGTGAAATTGTAGTTTTGCGATTCTATATCGAGCTCCATTAATGTGGTTGTAAGCCAGTTATTATTGACTACTTCACCATAGTTCCCCCCTATTTTTACCCAGTCTCCAATTGTAAATGAGCGGGTGCTCGTATGAAACATGGACCCGATAAAACATTGAATAAACTCTCTGGCAGCGATGACAAGAGCAACGATAAAAGTTGCAATTGATAGTGCGACAAATTGCAGCTCTGACAACCATATCGTAAATAGGCCTACAGCAATGATGAGATTAAACGTGTTTTTAGTAGAATTTATCCATCGCCTGGGAAGCTCTTTGTCATCAGACTTAAGCTCTCTAAGATGTTTAATTAATATCCAACGAAGAAATAGTGCTCCAACAATAACAATGAAAGATATTAAAAACTTATTGCCAAAGACATTTTCAAGAATTAAATCAAAACTCATTTTATAATTCACTTCGCCCGTGTTTGTAAAAGTTTATCGCCTAGAGATATCCACAAAGGGCTAACGATCAGAGAAAGGGAAATCACACATAAAGCCAATTGATAGCCATGCTCCTCTATTATGTTGGATTGAAGACCTACCGCAGCCAAAACGAAACTAAACTCTCCAATTTCTGAAAGTAAAACCCCTGCAAACATGCTGTCTTTCCAATTGAACTGAGCAAGCTTCAATATCAGGGCGTTAATAAAAGTATTAGTGATCAGTGCTATAGCAAGTAAAAGAATAGCCATTGGCAGGTTATTTTGCAAAAAGCCAATGTCGAGCATCATGCCAACTGAAACGAAAAATAAAGCGACAAACAATACTTTAAAAGAATCAAGTGTATGATGAAACCAATGTGTTTCTTTTGTTGCACCAATTAGCATACCTGCTAAAAATGCCCCTAATGCCGTTGATAACTCAAACCACGCAGTAATAAATGCTAATCCAAAGCACACTCCTAAAGCCGCAAATAATTGCAATTCATGGTCGTTTCTAAGTAGCTTTGAAAGTGGTAGATGTATTGCTTGTTTATATAGAATAAATCCAAATAGCAATGCAGCTAAAATAGTACCTACAAGCTGCTTTATCATGTGGAATGGCTCTAATGATTCAGCTCCAAATATTCCTAGTATTATGAGCATTGGAATGATGAGTAGATCCTGTGCTAACAAAATACCCAGAACACTTTGCCCTACCTTAGACTCTATAATCCCCTTGTCTTGCAGTAATTTGATTATAATTGCCGTACTGCTTAAACTGATCACGAAACCAATTAAAATTATGCGCTCTATTCTCCAGGCATACAGTAAGCCAATACCCCATACGCAGCCTATACTCAGCACAATTTGAAGCATGGTTCCAAAAACGATAACTTTCCAGTTTGACGCAAGCTTTCTAGCATCGGTTTCCATACCTACAAAAAATAATAATAAAACGACTCCCATTGTCCCCAGCCTGTTGATCACATCTCCATCTGTAATAAGGCCAATACCCCACGGCCCAATGACAACACCAGCTACTAAATATGCAATGACATGAGGTTGTTGAAAAATACGAAGTGTAAAGCCGGTCAAGAGTATCAATAGGACTGCTAATACAGCTTGTGGCATGACAGGATCCATATGCATAACTGATAATCCTTAAGCTAGCTGATCCATTTCCATTTTCGGAAAATCAACCATTGAATGGTAATAAATAAAATCATTGCCAGACTTACCCAATAAAAACCATATTCCCCGCTAGTAGCTGGCAGTCCAGATACATTCATTCCCAAAACTCCAGCGATAAAGCTCAATGGTAGAAAAAATGACGCAACAACCGAAAGGACAAACATCACCTTATTCATCTTCTCTTGTGCTTTTTGCTGTATAGACTCATACAGTAATACAGCTCGCTCTTTTAGCTCAGTTAGAACTTCAATATCTCTTGACTGACTATTTTCTATTTCTCGCCATATAGAGCTCCTAAACTCTACCAGCTCCGTTTCTGAAGTTGCGCTTGAGGTGAGTTTCTGCAAGGCTAGTTTTTGGGGGTGAAGAAACCTTCTAAGGTGTAATATTTTAGTTCTTAACATTTGCAACTGTTGCAAATCGATATCTTGATTGTTGAGTGTTCTTTCTTCAAATTCATCTATATTTTCATCAAGCGCTTCAATAGCAAGGTTTATTTTTTCATTTAAACAAGTACACAAAACACTTAGAAACTTTGATGCTGTAACATTTGCAGGCTGTGAAATTAATTTCAATAAGTCAAATGGAGATATGGCGTCATACTTACAGATTGTTAAAATCAGATTTTGATCAATCCAGATCCTAATGGAGAAGGACTCCATTTCTGTTAACTCGTTAAAAGAAAGCGATCTTAGCGTCAAAAGAATATCTTCGTGAGAGTTAACAAATACTCTAGGGCGTACGGTGTCTTGACACAGTGCATCAATGCTATTGTCATTTAACTTGGTTTGCCCAGCCAATACATTCCTTATCTCGGTATAGTCTCCAACTAAATGCACCCACGAAAACTTCGTAGTATCTTTTGGAATATTTATTTCTGTGAGGTCAGCCACAGTGGTTAAGTTACCCGATACATATACAGTACTTGCCATTAAGTGTAAGCCTACTTAGTATAGTTAAACCACTAAAAGTATAGTTCAGCAATAGATTCATGAGCTAAAAATATTAATGCTTATTAATTGGTTACTGACATGACCCCTTATTTTTTTAGATCTATTTAACCTGCATATAAACGTTCAAGCATTTCTCTCGATGCCCTGAGTCAACACCAAACTAAAATTCATACAGTAAGCTGAATGAAAATCGTCTGGGTAATACTGGGCGCCCTATAAAATAATCTTCCAGAGTCTGGCTATCTCCTTGCCTGGGAGAGCCCTCGGTGATCCCTTGAGAGTTAAAAAGGTTAAATACCGAAAATTGAGCCCTTAGCCCTGAAATTTTGCGAAACTCATAACCCAGACTCAAAGATGAGAGATGAAAACTGTCTAACCGTATCGTATTGGCATTGTTAGCATAGGTGTCCGACAAATAGGTGTTGCCAAATACTCCATACCAGGGACCATATTGATAACCCAATTGAGCATCCCATGAAAATTTCGCCGTTCTTACAGGACGATTTCCGATAAATGAAGGCTCTCGATCAAATTCGGTAAATTTCATATCCTGATAAGTAAAGTGCCATTGTAGCTGCCATATAGGACTAATTTGCCAATGCAGAATACTTTGTAGCCCTATAGCTTGAGTTGCAATTTTGTCAATTTGTTCACGAATGCCACCGTCTGGAGCATTAATAAAAGTATAGAGCCTTCTATCTTGTAATTCTGAGAACATCAGGGACGCCGTAGCTCGGATATCATTTAATTTGTATTTGATTCCTGCTTCCGAAAGCAGCAATCTCTCCTCTTCAAAAGAGTTTGGTTCCTGTATTTCATTGAATTGAATAGTTCTTATTTGGGGAAAATAAAAACCATCTGATATATTGCCAAAAATATTAATATTAGGATTCTTTCGATACAGAAAACCCAAAGCAAGGGCAGAAGCTGAATCCTTTACCTTTCCAGTAAGAGGCTCATTCTCCCCTACTAGGTTAACTGTGGTTAGATAAGGATGAAGCTCGCTCTCAGCATCTATAATGTGTTTTTCAATGCCCCGACGTTCAGTGACCGCATCAATGTGTTCAATTCGCGCCCCAAAATCAATGATAAGATTTTCCCAGCTAGCCTGATCAACTAGGTATATAGCACTTCTCTGAGCCATGTTTTTGTGATGCTTAGTAAACCCTGTCGTTTGAACCCGGCCGTTTTCAGCTAACACTAAACGTCCATCGGTTTTCCTCACTTCTGCATGAACTAGCTTAGGTTGGTCCTCAAAAGTAGTTAAAAAGCCAGTAATAGCGTTAATGTCATAGGCTGTAGCATCCGAGTAAAACAACCCAGCCGTCACTGCATGCCTTCCTCCCAAGGCAGAAAATTGTCTAGTCAGATTCACTTCAAGAATATGATCTGTAGCCGGGCGGTTTCGGTCTAAGATCCTGTTACCAAAAACCAGATCATCCTGGTTTAATTGCTTTCCATCTACAGAAAATTCCCAAGAATTTTGTTCATTCAATAATATTTCTCGGGCCGCTAAATACCCAAGCTGTGTTAATGGCACATTGCCAGTGATACCATCCCCATCTAAAAAAAGATTAAATTTATGCTTGTAGTCCGCATATTTACCTTTCAGGGATAATCGCCAAGAAGAAAAAAACGTTTCCCATTCAAAAGAAAGCATCCCACCCTTTGTCATAACCCCATCAGCAATATCAACCTGATAAACATCACTTCCAGGCAGTGCATAAGAAAGGTTTTTCACTGCTTCCGTTTGAACTGTATATACTCTATTTCCATCATTTCCAATAGCCCTGGACTTGTTCTCACCATTTAGGGGCAAAGGCAAATAAAATTGTACGCTATCATCTATCCATTGAGCATTTAGTTTGAGGTAGGAATCTTCATCCCACCTTTTTTCAAGGCTCGCTTTTAACTGGCCACCTTTTGATGCTAATCCAGTCTCAATCGGCCCTAAGTCATAGCGAAAATACCCTGACAAGATAAAGCCACTTTCGTCGCTAAGCGGGTGGGCATGAAAAAAATCAATCTTGCTGCCACTGCCCGAAAACTTGCTCCATTTCACAATAGTTTCGTCATGATCTAGAGGAGATTTAGATATATAGTTAATAAGACCCACTGTAGAGGCTGGGCCGTACAAATTGGCAACCCCTCCACGAACAAACTCCAGTCGCTCAATACTCAAATCATTTCTCATATAAACATCAAAAGCCGAAGAGTTAAGGCCAAAGGTACTAAATGTGGGCAGTCCATCATACAGTAATGGCGTGAATTCATACTGCCCAGAGAATGGCATTCCCACAATTGCTATGTTCGTGGCTAGCTCTCCTCCTCCTCCTTCAGCTTTGATCCCTGGTATATGCCTTAGAATATCCGCTTGGCTATTAAAGGTACTTTGCTGCAATTGAAATTCGCTTAGCGTATATATCGCTAATGGTGAGTCATGAGAGGGTCTTTCGACACTCGTGCCAACTATTATAAAAGTTTCATCAACCTCCTGCTCCTCGGCCTCGGTAACACTTATATTTTCAGCTGCATTCGAACTAGGTACTACCGTGATAATTTCAAGTACAGTTACATAGAAAAGTGTTATCAGAACTCTCATAGATTATTCCAACATGTGCTTATATTGACCCTGTTTAGGTAGTAATAAGTGTAGATTATCTGGCAAAATTGCCTAAATTTGGTTAATAATTAATGTTAAAAGCCGATTGCTCTGGATTAGATTTTGAGAATTTTTTACATCATCACTATCGCTATATTTAGCATGTCATTGCGCCCTTGCTTTGCCAGTGATGATGACAAGGAACTCACCGTTTCAATGCACAAACTAGAGCCATTTGTCTTTGTAAAAAATGGGAATGTCGATAGTGGCTTTGTTGTAGATATATTTAATGCCATGGCCAAAAAGGTTGGTTATAGGGGAGAGGTCCAACATACTACCTTTGTCAGGGGTATTCGTAATTTAGAAATGTCTAGTTCTTCGCGGCCAAAAGCAAAACCCGTAAATGTTTCCCCGTATCATGCTCATTTAATTGTGGTCCGCACAAAAATGCGTAATCCCAAATTCAAGTGGGTTGGACCACTAATGTATGATGGTACGGTTCTATATCAACGAGCTGATGATCCAAGAGAGTTTAAGAGTTTAGACGAACTCAAGCGTAATAATGTTCTATGTACCGTCAAACGCAAGGTATCCGACAGTGAAACATTTACTGATTTAGGCCTTTCATTCTATGAAACAGACTCACAAGAGCAAGCAATTTTAATGTTGGTCAACTCTCCAAAAAGAGTGGACTGTACTCCTATTGCCGTTATGAATACGAAAGAGATTTTGGAACAAATCAACGTTAAAAGCAGCCAATTAAAGCCTATGATTTTTCAACTTCCAGCACACCCGGTTTATATGGCTTTTTCTTTATCTACCCCTGAATCCATTATTTCTAAATGGAGAAATGCGCTTCATGAATTAGACAAATCTGGGCAGCGTCTTAAAATGATCCAAAAATATGTTCCTGCCTATACGACGTCACTTGAATCAAAATTGAAATCAAGCATCAAATATATTTTCAAATAAGTAGTTTAGAAAATAACTCCTACTCCAAAAGAAGTGGTTTCTTTTTTCAATGATGTTTCATCATTAGCTAAACTAATACAATCTATAGGTTTAGCAGCACATGTACAAATGTCTGATATTGGCAAACTAAACTTAAATACACTTCTTGAACAAGCACACACTGGCATCGTTATTGACAGGTGGGGGACATCTATTGCCCACGCACCTCCTACTGCTTTGCTATTGTTCCGCCTATCCTATAAGCAGATTATCGGAAAAGATGTATTCGTCCCCCAATGGAGCTTTATAGATGATGCAGGAAGAAAACTTTTAATTGAAGATTACCCCGCCAATAAAGTAAATGCACCCAGGAGCGATTATCAAACGAAGTGATAGGTGTTATTGACTGAATCGATTTTTTCTACTAATTAAATATGCCATAGCCTGTATCAAGTACATAATATTTCGTCTGTAATTTAGGCCGTCATACCGTGCTCTAGTTGACGAATAATATTAGAAAGCTCCTTTAAACCAAGTTCAGAATCCAAGAATAAAAAAGGTGGTTGGTTTTTTAGTAGAATAGAGGGTCTATATAACCAGTACTCAAAGACTTTTTCATTGTCAAAATAAGCAGAACACTTAAGTAGCGTCTCCGTTAATAATAAAAGCCGCTCTGAAATTAGTGGCGGCAGGTTTCTATTTTTTTTAATATCACTGCTAATAAGGCTGTTTTGATAACTAAGTAGAGAACATATCGTTTTCAAGGGGATATGAAATTTTTGTTGAAACATGTCTAGACAAGAAATAGGCAACCCTTTGCGTAATGCAGTAATGGTTGAGGTTACTGAAGTAGGTTTGTAGGGGCTAATATGAAAAAGGTGAAAAGCATTTTCAAACATAAACCACCGAAACTAACTAGCCACTATATAAGTGAACTATACGACCGAGATGTAATTTTAACAATCGAAATAATACTGCTTTATTAAAACCATATGTTTTTATTAGTGAAAAGCTATAAATAGACTCTTCAAATGACTTTGTCGCTGTTAACCAATGACACCTGCTCTCCAGTACGCTCAATGACATCCCCAAAAGTGTAGACAAACCAGCTTACACCATCAAAAATCCTTGGCAACTTCAGTAGGTAACTCTAATGATTTCAATATTATTGCTGATAAATTTATTTGATGAGTCTGTCAAAATTATTACGTTTGCATAAACACCAAAGAATAATAAAATTGGAGCATATGAAATTAAGTATGTTTTTTTGGGGTGTTGTGATGAAAAGTTCTCGAAATATAACGATCGATATTCTTGTACTAATATTCATTTTACTAAGTATTCTCCTTTCAGCATTAGTCATGCAGACTTGGTAGTCGCCATTCGACATAGCGTTTTTATATCCAACATTATAGAGCGCATTTTTCGTTCATTAATCTGGGGCTGATAGAGGACATTATTTATATAAAATCGAGTTGAACTAGATAACCGTAAGCAGGATAATATTGTCCGTTTGGAATATATACACCTGACGAGAGATATTATCCCTCTATAGAGACTTTGCCGTTGAAACCCGCTCTTACGTATTTATTACTTTGCTTACTGCTAAGTTCATTTTTACAGTCTACTGCAGAGACTGGTAAGGAGCGAGTTCATGACCTGAAGATCGCTTTTGTTATTGAAGGACAAAATAATGCGCAAGACAATTATTCTGGAGAATCCGGTGACCATGATTGTATTTCTTTAGTTCTCGCTTTCACTCCAATCCTCACAAATTACTTAGATTGCATATCACACCAGCTAGATCTAGCTAATTTTTATACTCCCATAAACTTCATACGTGCACCTCCGAGATAATTTCAACGCTTATTTATAGCACTCAACAATATCATCCGCTTAGCTTTTGTATTTAGGTAAGAATGCCAGCATTGTCTGGCATTTTCCAATTCCTACCTTTATTTGGCCTGTGTTTTTGTAGTGCGATAAATAACTTGTAAAAAAGTTTCACAATTATATTAACAACTTAAATTTTTTTAATTCATGGGAGATTATATTCATGAAGTATTTTTGGGGCCTAGTTCTCGGCCTGTTTATGCCTACATATTCCCAGGCATTTGAACGTACAGGGAACTCAATTGACCTAACCAACCATTGGGTAGGCTTTACCGCTCTAGGTATATTTTCAGCCGCATACATCTTAGTTATTTTGGAAGAGAAGCTTCATCTCAGAAAATCTAAACCAGTAATACTTGCCGCCGGAATTATCTGGATATTAATCGCGCTGGTATCTGATGGAATGGGGCAACCACATAGTGTTGAGTCTGCGATAAGGCATAATTTTCTAGAATACACAGAACTATTTTTCTTCTTACTGGTTGCAATGACCTATATCAATGCGATGTTAGAACGTGGAGTGTTTGAGGCTTTGCGTAACTACCTTGTGACGAAGGGATTTAGTTACAGAAATTTATTTTGGATGACCGGGATACTGGCATTTTTTATCTCACCTATTGCAGACAACCTAACAACGGCATTAATAATGTGTGCTGTAATATTAGCTGTTGGCAATGGCAAACCTAAATTCGTCGCAATATCTTGTATCAATGTGGTCGTTGCTGCAAATGCAGGTGGAGCCTTTAGCCCATTTGGAGATATCACAACATTAATGGTCTGGCAGAAAGGCATCATTGAATTTGGAGAGTTTTTCGCCTTGTTTGTACCCTCAGTCGTCAACTTTTTAATCCCTGCATTTATTATGCAATTTGCACTGCCCGGCGGTACTCCTCCAGCCGCTAAAATTGACGGCAGTGTAATGAAATACGGTGGAATTATTATTGTAGGCTTATTTATACTCACCATCATTACAGCAGTCAGTTTCCATAATTTCCTTCACATCCCTCCTGTTTTTGGCATGATGACAGGTTTAGCGTACTTGAAATTTTATGGTTATTATTTAAGAAGAAAATCAAAGACATGGACACATAGCGCGGAAAACCCTCCAGGCTCGAAAGATGCTGAATATGATTTTGATGTATTTGCCAGAATTGCTCACGCTGAGTGGGATACTTTGTTTTTCTTCTATGGTGTTATCTTAGCGGTTGGAGGCTTAGGTTTTATTGGCTACCTAAGTTTGGTTTCTGGTTATATGTATGGGGAGTTAGGTGCCACCAACGCAAATATCCTCGTCGGTATATTGTCAGCAATTGTAGATAATATTCCAGTTATGTTTGCCGTTTTAACAATGAATCCTGAAATGTCTCATATGCAGTGGCTATTAGTAACCTTAACAGCAGGTGTAGGAGGAAGCCTATTGTCTATTGGCTCTGCGGCAGGTGTTGCGCTAATGGGGCAAGCACGTGGTCAATATACTTTTTTCAGCCATTTAAAATGGACCCCAGTAATTGCGTTAGGTTACGGTGCGAGTATATGGGTTCATATATTATTGAATGGATAATGACCGTCCATTAGCTTAACTTTGCAATGTAATTGCCATCACCCTTTGATGGCAATTACACACCATTATGTATTCGTTTGTGGCTATGTAGGGAGCAAGTTAAGACAAAGTCAGTTCAGTTTATGTAGCCTCTCAAATTATTGAAAACATCTCTAAATGTGCTTGTTGAGCACTGATATACATCGTGAGTATTGCTTTCACAGCCCTTTTGTAACTTCAACAAGTACAGTGTTATTCCCCCTTTACAACAGTTGCTCTATCAAATAATTTCCACTGTTACTCTTGGTTTCGCCATTGTTGGTGCTATTGTTTTTTCAATATGATCAAAAACTACTCCTGCAATATTCCTACCTGTTACTTCCTCTATATCTTCAAGTTCCGGAGAAGGGGCCACATCCGTGACTATTGGACCTTTTTGTGATTGTAAAAAATCCACGCTACAAAAATTTAGTCCCATAATTTCAGCTGCTTTAATGGCCATGTCCTTTTCATTTTGAGTTAGCCTAACAGGCTCCGCCGAACCGCGGCTGTGTATCATTGAATAAAGCTCCCTTTCAGCTCCTGCTTTCTTTATCGCGCCAATGACACGGCCGTTAATCACTAGACAGCGAATACCAGCACCTCCCGCTTCATTAATAAATTCCTGCACCAATAAATTTACCTTCATCCCCATAAAGGCTCGTATAATTGTTTCTGCCGATTTTGCCGTACCTGTAGACACCCTTCCCCTTCCTTGATCGCTCTCCAATAGCTTAATAACAACCGGTGCTCCACCTACGCTACTAATCAAGTCTTTTAAATTCTCTGTTTCCCTAATAAAGCCTGTTCTAGGTACGCGTATACCTTCTTTAGCTAATAGCTGTAATTGACCTAGTTTGTCTTGAGCACGGACAACAGCATCTGACTTATTAACACTGAATGTTCCCATCATTTCAAATTGCCTGATGACAGCAGTACCAAAATTACTTTCTGAAAACTCAAGTCGGGGAATCACGGCATCATATCTTGGCATGACCTCACCATGATATCGAAGTAAAGGTTGTCCACTGTTAATCTCAATAAAACAATGTAAAGGGTCAACGATATCGACTTGATGTCCATTATATTCTCCAGCTTTTTGCAATCGCGTTGTAGAATATGACATCGCATTTCCAGACAAGATAGCTATTTTCATTAAACATCCTCCAACTTTTTCAAAAAAAGTAATATCAGAACCGTTCACTTCATCGATATTTTTGTGGAGTGTAGACTTAAAAGATCAGACAATGAAACGCTATATTTTTTAGCTTTCAATCAAAAAATTTGATTAATTGCACATGAGATAATTTTAATGAAAATTGAGCTATTAAAGACATTTCTCGAAGTCAGTCGAACACTTCATTTTAGATTAGCCGCAGAATCATTATTTATTACACAATCTGCCGTAAGTGCTCGCATTAAACTACTAGAAGATGATCTAGGCGTTTTGTTATTTGATCGTAGCCAAAAACATTTAAAACTAACTCCTGAGGGCCATAGATTAGTAAAACACGCTAATGAGTTAATATTCATGTGGCAAAAAACCAAACAAGACGTGGGTATTGCTGAAAATGATATGTGTCAATTGGTAATAGGCTCAATGATGTCTATTTGGGATATTGTATTACAAGACTGGTTGCAAAAATTAAGTCGCAATATTGATGACATTAGCCTATTTACCAACACATACAACCCATTAGAATTAAGAAAAAACGTACTAAATCGTATTGTTGATATTGCATTCTTGTTCGAACCCCCTTTCGTAGAGGAGCTTATCACAGAAAAAATAGCAACGGTGCCACTTCATCTAGTAACTACTACACCACTAAATTGCAATGACTTTTCTAATTTAAACAATTACATTATGGTCGATTATGGAGAATCAATTAATACTCAGCATCAAAGAGAGTTTTCTGATGCGCCTCCTGCCAAGCATTACATGGGCCAACCGAGGATCGCTTTAAATTTTATATTAGAAACAGGTGGCTGCGCATACCTTCCAAGGCAAATGACATTTGAACATATTCAAGCAAACAAGCTATTTATTATAGAAAGCGCCCCTATCTATTCACGGGAAATATACGCAATCTATTTAGCAAAAAGCCATAAAATAAAAGTAATAGAACAGGCTCTTCAGCTATTCCCTTTCGTATCTGTTTAATTGTAATAGTGTGATTATCAAGGGAACGTGAAGGTATAATTACCAGGCGACTTTGACGTAGTAACATTATAAGATACTTTACAAGGTGCTAAATAATTCGCGCTATAAGCCCACAAATTAGCTATCGAGGAAAAATGGCAGTTTTAGAAATACTTAAAGCCCCCAATAGTAAGTTGAAAGTCATGGCAGCTGAAGTCAGTGACATCAAGTCAGTGCAAAATTTAATTGATGACATGTTAGATACAATGTACGACACAGCTGATGGTATTGGTTTAGCAGCTACGCAAGTTGGCAGAAGTGAAGCAATTATAATCATAGATATTTCAGAACAAAGAAATTCCCCATTGATACTCGTTAACCCAGAGATCGTTAATGGTGAAAATATTGAAAAAGGGCAAGAAGGTTGTTTGTCTGTCCCTGGTTACTATGCCGATGTTGAGCGTTTTTCCAAAGTTAAGGTCAAAGGATTAGATCGAACAGGTAAGGAAATCATAATCGAAAGTGATGATTTTCTTGCAATCGTTTTACAGCATGAAATCGACCATTTGAAAGGAAAATTATTTATTGACTACCTTTCACCATTAAAACAAAGAATAGCTTTAAAAAAAGTAAAAAAGGCGGTTAGTTCAGCAGCCTAGAAGCAAGGGCTTATAAGCTCAGTACGGTAGGCTGTAATAAGCGAAGTATAGTCGTTTATTTTTTCGAATACTGAATTTACAAGTTTCTCCAATAGTCAGAAAAACGACCCATAGGGTCGATATTTAATTGTTAAATCCCACAAGGCCGTCCAGTGTACAAATTAATTATAATAATGCTCTTAAATATTTCTTTTGACGTATTTGCTAATAAAGTGAATATCCATGAAGAGCTAACTACATCCCTTGAAAAAATTCGGATACAAAACAATATCCCATCTATGGCTGTAGCCATAATTAGCTCAGGTGAATCAACATATATTAAAGGCTTTGGTTTTCTGGATGAAATGCAATCCAAGCCAACAACTGAAGAGTCGTTATTTCGTATAGCTTCTATTTCTAAACTATTTACAGCACAAGCAATAATGCAACTAGTTGAGAATGGAAAGCTTAGGCTCAATGAAAAGGTCAGCAAATATTTACCAAACTTTAAAAATACTAATATTACAATTAGGCAGCTGCTTACACATTCTTCAGGTTTAAGCGATATTATTAAACCTGTGCGTTTTGAAGAACAAAGAACTGTATACTCTTACTTCGACCTAGTGAGCAAATCTATATCAAACAGTATTGAAAATAAGAGCTTTGAATATAGTGACACTAATTTTAATATTTTGGGTGGTGTTATAAGTGCAGTTTCTGGTCAGAATTATGAAAAGTACATATATGATAATATCTTGAAGCCCACTTCGATGAAAAAAAGTAACTATTTCGACGGTACTAACGAATTTGTTGCTGAAGCGAGTCCAACACACAACGGCAAGCTAATCGATAAGATTAATCAACGACCTTATGATCTGTCATTTAATCCAAGTGAAGGGTTAGTTTCAAATGTATATGATTTATCTCAGTGGTTAAAATTAACACTTGCTAATGACTCCTCTATCCTAAAAGAGCACACATATAAAGAAATGTTAAAGCCTCAAGTAAAAACTTCTTGGGGCGAAATATACATGGCACTGGGTTGGCAAGTGTATAAAAGTGAAGAAGGTAATGTCGCTCGGCACCCTGGTAGTATTAGAGGATATAAATCGCTAGTTCTTACTTATCCAGACAGTAAAAATGCAATGATACTACTTACTAACTCAAGTAATGCTCCTAGATGGGAAATTGCTAAGTCAATTACAGAAATATTAAAGCAAAACTCTGAGTGGTAGTGGAACTTAACAAGAAACTATGGCGTCAATAGCTAAATTTTATGTGAATTCTACCTGACTATATCTAGCATTCATGAGACTGTCAGATTTAATTAGGTTCTATATTAAATCTGACTCAAGTTGAGACTTATTCAGCTTAATCTTGCAAAAAAGCGAACCCAGCCTAAGGCACTACGAAAACTCTTAGGCCGGGTCACTTCCACCTAGAGGTATCTTTATCCCTCAACCGGTAAGGTTTTAATCGGTTTATAGTAGCTTTCTGCTAGACTATCATTAATACAGGCAAGTAAGTAACTGTTTAATTCTTTTTTTTCTACCTCATCTTCCACTGCATATTCCTTACAGTCAGCTAATAAACTAAGTATGTATTCTTGTGGCGCATCCGCCAATGTCTGGTCGGTATCTTCAGCAAAACTTGCCCCACTGAGCAATAGCGTTGCTATGGCACTGAGTAATATAATTTTCATTTTACATTCTCTTCTAAAATTCACATTTCCCAATAATCACTGAGCGGATTAGTATCACGCTCAAAGCGCTTTTTTTCGTTAATTAAATCTAACTTTTGCTTGATTCTATTTTGCTGTTTAGCTTTCTTTTTTATGATTGATTTATTTGATGAACCATAAGCAATTTCATAGCCAGCAATGCCAGGTGCAAAGTCTGTACTTGCACTGTCTTCGAAATCTAATTCATGATTTGAACTATGGTGCTCACCAGTGTCCATCTTTGATTCCTCTCTTAAGAGTCGTTGTTAATATAGAGCTAAATAATGTGCCTTTAAACAGCGTAAGGAAAGTGAATTATTTTTGTTTTATTGATAGAAAAATTTGTTTGATCAGATAAAGATAATAAGAAAAAAGCAGACCAAACCTACAGGAATACTTAATCCCTGCTCACTTATTATTTCATTAGCAAATCAATTTCCAGATATATAATTATCATCTACATTGACTGCGTTACGGCCAAGGGGATTGAGTGATATAATTATTCTTTTCATACTCCCTGGTGTAATCAAATATTTTAATCAATAACCATCAATTTTTACGTTTTTATTCATAGATAGAAAACTATAAGATTGGGAAATTAAACCTAAGCTATAAATTTACGTTAATATGCAAATGCCTAAATTACTCCCTTTTCCTATTAAAACTCAGAAGTATTCTTTGTTTGTTAAACTGTGGAAATTATTACTAAGAAAAAGGCAATGGCAATTAACCGAGGATTGGCTCTATAAGCTACCTAATGGGAAAGTAATTGTTATCCCTAAAGGCTTTGTCTTTGATGGTAGCTCATATCCAGCCATAGTATGGTTGTTCTTTTCACCGACGGGGTTACTACTCATACCCGTCATATTGCACGACTTTTGTTTTAAATATGGTTATTTGTGGGCTCTACACGATGAAAACGTCTATAAGTTTAAACCTAACTTTGGTTTTTATGCTTGGTGCGCTTTGATCAGACAAGTAGGTATAGATAGAAATGAATTAAAGGTTATTGACTATTTTGTCTGGATATTGACCGTTTTATTTGGCTGGTTCAATTGGTTTTTATCACGGAAAAAATGTGAGCACGAATTAAGCCCTGAAAACTATGAGCCTTTGAGTAAATGATGACTATTCTGCCTCAACTTTTGCTTAGATTATGGCGGGATAATTTCTGACATCACAGCAAATGGATGTCAGATTTTTTGCTTATTTTATCGAATTAACAATAAAGTCTAGTACCTCATCACCAGTTGGTTTATAGGTTAAATCAAACAATGGAGATGGCTTAGCTATCATTCCACGCTCAACAACCTCTGAAACAATTTCAAAATCCAAGAGGCCCGTTTTACCCACTAGCAAATTATCGATTGAACGATTTTTGGCAAGGTTTAACACATCTCTAAATCCTTTCAAGTAAAGGTGATCTTTAGTAAACCCCCCTCCACGATAAACCCGAGTCGTAATGGTGAAGGCAAATTCTCTGTCAATATTAAATTCATTCACTAAAGCGTGAAAAGTTTTAACAAAGTCTCCATGCTCAAGCATGTATTTAACAGCAATAACTCGAAGAGCAATAGTCTTAAGCCGTTGCAGTGTAAGGCTACCTGAACAATATTCACTATATAAAGCCAAACCTTCTTGCGTATGTGTATTTCCCATTAAACCTAATGAAAAGACTTTCAACGCATGCTGCTTTGCATTGACAGTCGTTAACATATGAATGCCCAACTCATGGTAAGCAAACGCATGCAATTCGGTTTCAGAAAAAAGCGCGTTTTTGTTTATCAGTAAAGTCGCCTTCTCATTATTAACCATAGCTTTTGCGACCATTTTACTTGATTTCTCAACCTTACAATTTAAATTCCATTCTTTGGCCTGCGTTCTAAAATAGTTAATAGCATAATCTGCGTTAAGCTGTAGTGGTTTTTCTTCCGATTCATTCACATCTAAATGCAAAATAAAACGAGCATTAGCAATATCAACTTGATTAGGTTCACCGTAGTATTTTAATGAGTTATATACAAACTCTTCTGTACCAATCGTTGTTAACAGATCTATTTTGCAGGCTAAGTTATCAATAATATGGCGGTAAAGCTGCTGAATGTCAGCATCAAGAATTTCATCTACCGGCAGCTTGTATAAATACTCCCTAAATTTATAAGGATTGATATTAAGTTGTTTATAGTTGAAGTTAGGCGCGATAAAACTATTCTTTTTAAGGAATTTGTTTTTCTCTGCAACTAAGTTAACTGGATTAATAAAATTTAATGTTTCTATGTTTTTACAGAATGAAAATAGCTTTCTATCTACACTCAGTACTTCTGCACCTATAGTGGAAGAAAGTATATCTGCTTTTTGTACCCTTTTTCGCTTTCCATATCGGCGCATAAAGTATGCAGCCGTTTCACTAATTGCTCGTTTAAATCCTGCTTTAAGCTCTTCTAATACCAGTGGATAAACTTCCCCCGTGGTCTCATCCATAAACACTTTTTTAACTTCCGTTGGTAGCACTAGCGTATTGTCAAAGTGTGAATTTATATGGGTAATTAGATAACCTCGCCCATGAAAAATCTCATCCGTTGCAGCTCTCACATCTAAATTGGGAAGGTCGATTCTGTTTAGTTGTTTTTCAAAATGTCCAACAACATTTCCCCACCGTTCAATATCTATCTGAGCAGAACCAATATTGAAAGTAGGGGTAAGTTGCTCTATTCGCTTGTAATTATATGAATGGATATCAAAAATAATTGCATTCTTAAATAGCCTTTCAATGACCTCGATAATAGCTTCAAGTACATTATAAAAGGCTTGGTGCTTTCTATGACTCTTATTCCGCTGAGCTGAGCTTAATGGCTTTTCCCAAACCTGCTTTTCCCATGCTGTTTTAAAATAGGTCGACAGGGTTTTTGCACGATTTAAGTCATATTCAAATCGTGAATCATTACCAATAAGCTGAATAGGAAAGGATGATATTAATTCATCTGTATAAGGGTCTTCCTCATAAAATCGCTCTTCTTTTGTCAATAAAAACGATTTTTTTAGCTCCGCTCGAAGATTATGTCCATTGTGGATAGCAGTACAAATAACAGGGGCATACTCATCGATTTTTACAATAAAAGCCCCTGACTCCACTTCTGCATGAAAACACTCTGCTTTCTTAATGAGTGTAATACACTCTTTCTCAGACAGCGTTAGCATCTTCAATTACCTGTCTAAATTCAGTTTTTCGACTCATTACTAAATCTTTAGCATGAACAACACTTTCCACAAAATCTATAACTTGGCATTGGAGTTTTACTCTATTTAGTTTGTTAATACGGACAATGCCGCCCGGACTCATCACATTAACTTCAATAAGTTTGCCACCAATAACATCTATTCCCGTGAAATATAAACCGTCTCGAACTAACTTAGGGCCAATATATTTACAAAGCTTTTTCTCTTGGGCTGTCAATTTATGTTTAACTACCGCACCTCCAGCATGAACATTAGAACGAACTTCATTAAATGCCGGCACGCGCTTCATGGCTCCTATAGGCTCGCCATTTAACATCAATATTCGAACATCTCCTTCCTCAGCTCCATGCACATAATCTTGAAGAATTACGTAATTACTTCCTTTGCCAAGCTCATCTCCTCCAATATAAAATTCCAATAAGGAACGAAAGCTCTGTCTGGCACTTTTTTCCAGGACTATTACACCGCGACCACCAAAGCCATCTAAAGGCTTAAGTATCATTCTATCGCTTTCGGATTCATCAAAAATCCTCTCCAAGTACTCTCGGTTCTTAGACACGTGAGTTGCAGGAATGAATTCACTTTCAGTGTCCTGGAAAGAAGCTGTATATACCTTATTGTTTGCAACACGAAGACCATCGAGATCATTCATAATGAATGTATCACCACGAACTGAGTCTAAAAAGTTAAGTGCCAACGTATCCAATGGAGGGTTAGCACGCATAATAACTGCATCAAAGCCTGCTAAAGGTAATTGAACCCGTTTAAATTTGGCATTTTTGTAAAAGCTGGGAATATTATCAGAACATTTAGTTGATTTAGTGAAAACATCACAAAATGCACTAGCTACACTATCTCTAATAGTTAGGTTATTTACCGTTGAAATAGCGACAGTGTGACCACGTTTAACACATTCATGAATCAGCCTTAACGTTGAATCAGTTTCAGGTTCAACACGATCCCACGAGTACATAATAAAACAAATTTTCACCACTACAGCCCTCACAAAATTACTCTATTAACATGAGTATATCGCTTAATTTTGCGAAGGATACATAATTACAATCAAGAAAGCTGTTTAATAATTTTTGTCTTAAAGTAAAAAATAATTTTATTACTGACCTTTAGCATCATTCCGTATTTATAGTACCTCTACATCACCATTAAACGGCTCTATTTCTCGCCCATAACTTTTTGCAAAGCCGTGATGAGTTTTACTCTGTTTAATAACAGTTAAGTATTTTCTCCATAGCTGAACAGGATATAAAGAGCTTTCATCATCGCTTAACATATCTTCAACAAAATGAGTCTCTTCTTCATTTTCGGGCTGTATTGTGCCATTTAGAAGAGCTTCAAAAGTATGGCCATACAATCGTAGCTCTTCAGATTCCCGCCTATTAAAGTAACTGCTTCTGGAAATACCATGTGGAAAAACCTTATCTCCATAAAAACAAACTTTTCCTCTTCGAATAGTTGTATTCATGCTATTTATCCTCTTTAGATTTTTCTAAAAATCGTCGTAATTCACTTTGACTTTCAAAGGGCTCATAGGCCGAAACTTCTAGATCACCGTTAACACAATTCAACAAGTAGTTATCAATATTAGCTTCCTCATGTTCTGAATAGCGTTCGATGCAAAAATTATAAATGACTAGAACCAACTCTTTAGCAGGTGAGGAAAGTAAGTTCACCTGAGTAGATTCCTCAGCCTTAACGTAAAGTGAACCGATTACTAGGCAAAATGTAATCATTAGTTTTTGCATTTGTGTTATCCAGCAACTTAAGAAACAAGCTGAATTTAGGAAATATATCCCAATAAGAAAAACAAAAAATATTTGTCGCAACGACAAGTTTTATTTAAATTTAGGTATTCAAATAAAATTGGCGTTATGAATGGATATTAGAGTCTTTAAAACTTTCATTGCTGTAGCTGAAAACAAACACTTTGGCAGAGCTGCAGAAACACTATATATAACTCAAGCGGCAGTCAGTGCAAGGATCAAACAATTAGAAGAATTCTATTCTACACAGCTAATAATTCGTAATAAAAATAACCTGCAACTAACACCTGCGGGTGAAGCATTACTTGCCCATGCTTATTTAATGGTAAGCCAAATGGAACAATCCAAAGTTTCCTTATCCATAGCAAATCAGCAAAAAATTGCATTTAACATTGCCGCTACCCCAAATGTATGGGATGCATTTTTTAGTACTAGAATTCATGAAGCACTAGATCTTTTTGAAAACCTAGTTCTATGCACAGAAATATCGGTCAGGGAAGCTATTCAGAGAAAACTTGATGATCGTTCGCTAGATATGGGCTTGCTAACGGATCCCATAAAGGATGATGATTTTGTCAACCTCTTGATAGGACACTTTGATCTGTCACTTGTAGGCAGCAGGCCAGAATTTGATTCTCACTGCAATGATTATATTCTCGTGGATTGGGGAATTACGTTTCAGAAAGAGCACGCCCTATATCATAAAATCTCACCAAGCTTTAAAACTTCTACAGCAATGATTGCATTAGAAGTAATTTTATCCAAAGGTGGGTTTGCTTACCTCCCAAAAGAATTAGTAGAAAGCCATATATTGAATAAAGAATTGTATATGATTGATACGGCATTACTGATTAAACGACCTATTTATATGGTTTATAGAAAAAATTGCAACAATGAAGCTTTAATAAACCAATTCAAAGAGTTGCTGTTTAAGATGCAATGAAAACAATAGAACTATTGCTACTTCTTATTTCTAACTATTAATACATATCAATCGTTACTAAGTTTTCTTGATAAGTATTTAGACTTGTTCAATTCTTCAGTTATGTATTCAAGCTCATATACAGTACAGAAAGGAGTAGATTATGATGACTAGTACTACTTTTAAGAAGCGCTTAGCCGAAAACGCCAGTCCCTTTTGGCTGCGTGTTGCTGTTGACGTATCCGATAAAAATCAATTCTATATAGTCGGAAACGGAGGAATGGGAACAACGATAAGCGCACCTATTGAGCAATATTTGCCTGAAATAAAGCAATGTGTACTTGATATGTTGTCTAGCGGTGAATTAGTAAAAAATGATGATGCGACACTATTACTAGATAGAAATATTTCAGTTTACTTTCTAAAAGCCCACAAACGCTTAACAGATGAATGAAGCCAATGATTGGCTGCATTCAGGAAAGCATTCTGCCATTCCCTGTTGAAAGGAGTCATGAAGACATTGCTATCCTGCATGTAATATCACGATTTGAATTAAGAATATTATTTTCTCTAAATAGTAAGCAACTAATACAGATTAATGAAAAATTTTTCAATTGCCGGCCCTAAAGATATGCTGGGCCCAATGCCAGATGAATCTCTTCACAGCTTCATTTTCAGGATGTTGACACGCATTGGGCATGAAGATTTTACAACCCTTATAGTCAACGGAGGGTGGGGAAATAAACCTAGTGTTCCTTTTTCATCAAAACACGAAATTGCTAATTTCGATCCTAATGAACTGATAAAGTTGTTTTCAAAAAATACTCGCATTAAAAAAAATGATAACCTTTTTTCTAACTGCTATGAGTATATGTCTGACTTCAACAGTATATTTTTTCCCGATAGAAAGAAATATTATGCCGGACAAAGACTCCCCGTGAGATATTGTAAATCCTGCATAAAAGAACAAATCACACGATTTGGTTTTGGCTTCTTTATGAGGCACTGGATTTACGATGATTACTGTTTCGTACACCAAAAGTACTTAATAGAAATTGAGCACATTTTACCTCCCAATCAATTACAAAGCGCGATAATCGTGGCAATGAGAGGAAAAGAAGTCAACAACTCGCATAAAATTAGACAACCAAATCAAAAGCACCAAGAATTAACAGCGAAAAGTGAACAAGATAAGTACATCCAGTTAGCGCCTTGCTTAGTATCTCAGTTTAGAAATTGGGTTTATGCTCAACACGAGTTTTATCGTGATACTTATATGAACATAGCAACTTACAGCCTTTTAACTGAATACGGAAATCAGGTTCTCTCAAAGTATAACTACAGGCAAGACATTGAACGCCATACGATTAAGTACTTTGAATTTGCTATTGAATATAATTACAAATCAGTAATGTCATTTCTCAATACGAATTCCGAGTTTATGGCTGTACATTTTGAAAATGAGTTTATAAAAGGAGGAACAAAGTGGGTAGTAAAAGCCAAAAATAAGGATTGCTATAAATGCACAGAAAGCGAAGTTAAAGGTAGAAACCAGTGCCCGGCAAACAAAGTAATTTCTATTTGTCATTTACAAAACGTATCCGTAAAACAACTTGGTCTCCCTGCCCTACATAAATCAAAAAATGTAGAAAACAAACTGTGTAACTTATTATTAAAAGACCCACAACACCCATTATATAGGCAAAAGCTCTCTTCATTTTCTCTTGATTGCGACAGAGTTCCACGTAAATTGATCGATTTTGTTTATGATAATCAAGATTTAATGAGCATTAAAACTGGCGCCAAAAGAGTCAAAGAAGAAATTGAGTACTCCCAAAAACTCAAAAGTGCAGGTGGATACGATGCATATCATGATTCCATCAGAGCAACAATTGGGGATATATTTAAGCGAATGAACCGTATATAACGTATAATTAACCTCTTAGTTTTAACTCGAAGTGTCTAAAATATCTCTCCTACACAGAGCTCAATTGCCTCTAACCACAGGATTGCTAGCCAGGAACCGCCTATAGAACTTACCAATGGCAACGGTGAAGTGGGCAAATTTCAATGAAAATTTAAAGCGGTAACTTTAATTCTTATTTTCAAATTCAGCAGTTATTGCGGCAACTAACTTACTTTTTATCGTAGGTAATAGTTCTGCATATCTTGATGGCTTATCAGAAAAGTAAACAAACTTACCTTTTAGGTGTACTTCTGTGATCAAAGGAATCCGATCGCGCGGTAATTTATCCTTTAAACATAATGCATCATAAACAACAAAATGAGGGTTCTTCAGCTTATTGGTAACCATAGCAATTACCACTTGCGTTAATCCCATGTCTGAAAAATCAAGCCTTGTGATTTCTTTTGTTTCTGCAATGAGAAAGTTTGCAGGTCTTGTTAGCATAACAACATCATCTTAAATTATTAACTCTCCAGCTAGAACCTTAAACATCATAACGGCTATTTAGATTAGCGCTCATATTTGGTTTTTCGAGTCAAACAACATTATCTTTATTAAATGATAAAATGCTACATAATTAGTGGTAATTATGTTTTGGTGAAATGAGTAATGTCTACACAGACAAAAATAAATGAGAACAAAGCTTTTTTCGCTTTTGTTACTGATATTGAAAAATGCAGTATTGATTTCATTATTACTACAAGAAATGAAGGAAAATTTTTACCTTCTGAAAATATACGGGCAATAGAGAAACTTGGGTTAAATTTACTCATGCGGCCGGCATATGAACTGGCTAACCTTGAAAAAGCTTTAGTGCTAAGAGATGAACTACAAGGTGCCTTTATTAATTATTTAGCCAATATCGTCCCCAAAAAAATGATTGCAAGACTACTGGGAATTTCATCACACAGCCTAAGTAAACAATTCAAACGTAATGAAATCAGCAAGGGTAAAAGCGAAGTCATCATAGGCTTTTTACAAATATGGTCAGAGCTAATGATTCTCTTTAAGAATGATAATGAACTTGTTGTCTCTTGGCTGAACGAACCCTTAGCACCATTATCAGGCTATGCCCCTATGGATCTGATGGATACAGGAGCAGGACGGTATTCAATCATGGAAACAATTGTTCGAATGAAATATGGTGATTTTTCTTAAGTATCTATTTTTAGAGTAAACAGTTGTAGATTCCAGCCCTATTCCGTTATTAAGTCTCCGAGGCTGACAACTGTTGTTTTAATAGCGTAATACCTTTTTTCTTATCGGCTTTATAATCACGCCGCTTAACTGATATCTTAATTAGATTAGCTAACTCTTCTTTGATTTGAGTGATTGAGTCGCGGTTTTTTACTACAAAGCTCTTTTCAAAAAATGCTGTAGCCATACACTCCACCTTTGATTGCATATGCGTATACGCAAGGTATAACAGCTAAATACGCAGATTTTCCACTAAAAATACGAAAATGCGGCCTAGGTACATTTCCTAGCTTTATAAGCTCTAACTCGTCTAATAGTTAATCTTCAATACTGCTTTCTAACGACTCGTCGTCATCAACACCTTTGTTGATCCTAATATCAGATAAGGTTCCAAGTGCCGCCCCTTTTTGTTCCATGATGTTTTCACGCTCACGCATAAAATCATCAGATACTGAAGGTATTTCATTGAAATACGAATCCCAATCTTTTTTCTCATATGCACAAATTAAGTCGGCTAATATATGAAGCTCATTTCCTTCCGCCGTGTTACACTGAGCTTCCCATAACTGCTCAACTCGTTTCAAGGCAATATTGAGCTCTTGTTGGTTGGTTATTTGATTAGCGCACAAAATATCTCTTACTCGGATTTGTATGTCGCTACCTAGCTCTAAACAATTAGCTCCTTGTTTGGATTGACTGACAACATCGAAAATATTTTGATATTCAAGTGCCTCTACAGTGCTATTAATTCCTGGTTCACTATTGGGGCTCGTGACAATTAAATTATCCCCACACAGATCCGCAAAGCATTGCTGGCATAAATCCACCACTATCTGATTACCATCACCGTGAATGGAGCCATAACCGCAGGTGTGATTAACACTGATGAATTCCTGAAATTCATATTCACCTTTCTTTGCTTGCTTTCCACAATGATCACAAGTAACGGATTCCAGTGTTTTAACGATTTTATCCTTAAAGAATTTCATAAATCACCTCCAATTAATAATGAAGCGCCAACATCATCACAACAAGTAATGCTGGTACCTTTTAAGGTAGTTACAACATCCATTCAATGCTCTTTTCCACGTAACAGTTATATTACTTCATCTGACATCGGATTCAACGCAAGTGGGTGGGGCCCTTTGTAGGCATTAGAGAGTTTTTCCGACGTACTTACGTATAAATCATAGCAACTTATAGCGGTTTGTATTGGCAATTAAAAACAAGTTATTTAATCAGTTCCTCTGGTGTTGTCACTTCACCACAAAATCATATGGGCAGACTTTATTTTACATAAATCAAGATATGGGCAGACTTTATTTTACCTACACAAATCAACAAACGAACCAGAGAATAACAAGCACTAACCACGGCCCCAACCATCAGGCCTTTTACAACTATCAATCAAATCATGGTTCCAATAATCTGCAGTCAAAGGTAGAGTATGGAACCGTTACCTGTATAGGCCGAGAAATATCTAATACCAATTGAAATAAATTAACGATGGTGATTCAAAAGTTTTTCAGTTTCGCCATCGCTATGCAACTTATTGAGGAAATTTAATAGCAATGAAAATAACAACAGGATTAAAAATTATTACCGCGGCGGTAGTTGCCGGTGCTATCAGTGGATGTGGTACCGACACAGGGCCGGCTAAATCCTTTGAACAAAGTTATAACAGCATTAATTCAGAGCAACTGGCGGCCCATGTTAAGGTGTTAGCCTCAGATGAGTTTGGTGGTAGAGCCCCATCAACCAAGGGCGAACAGCTGACGCTTGATTATCTCACTCAAGAATTTAAAGCCCTTGGCTATAAGCCCGGAAATGGCGACAGTTTCCTGCAAGAAGTACCACTGGTATCTCTTGAAGCATCAGCAGACATGACATTATCCATAGACGGCAAAGAATATAAATACCGTGAAGACATGGTGATGGGCAGTAGCCGAATTGTTGAATTGTCAGAATTAAAAGATTCTGAGCTGGTATTTGTCGGATACGGCATCAATGCGCCCGAGTATAACTGGAATGATTACCAAGACCTAGATGTTAAGGGCAAGACAGTAGTCATACTGGTCAATGATCCTGGCTATGCCACTAAAAATCCGGATTTGTTTACCGGCGAAGCCATGACCTATTACGGACGTTGGACCTATAAATATGAAGAAGCCAGCCGCCAAGGTGCCGAAGGGGCAATTATTATTCACGAAACAGCGCCCGCTTCCTACGGCTGGGATGTAGTTAAGAACTCCTGGTCCGGGCCACAATTTGGTTTTCAGCGCGACGATTTAAACAAGGGGCGTGTCGCCGTTGAAGGTTGGGTTACCACAGAAGTTGCCACAGAATTGTTCAACAAGGCCGGATTGGATTTTGCAGACATGAAAGCCAAGGCCGCACAGGGTGGCTTCAATGTGGATATGGGAGACTTAACGGCCTCGGTTAGCGTTAAAAACACCATTAAAAATTCCATTTCAAACAACTTTATTGCCACCTTGCCGGGGGCAACAAATGCGGATGAGCATATTTTGTATACCGCACACTGGGATCATTTAGGCACAGACTTGAGCAAGGAAGGTGATCGGATCTACAACGGGGCCGTCGACAATGCCACGGGGACCGCCGCTCTAATCGAAGTTGCCGAAGCATTTGCTAAATTACCCCAAACTCCTAATCGTTCAATAAGCTTCCTGGCGGTTACTGCCGAAGAACAGGGCCTGTTGGGTTCAAAGTTTTATGCTGCTAACCCTATTATCCCTGCTGACAAAACCGTGGCCAACATCAATATGGATGCCTTGAATGTTAACGGTAAGAGTAAGGATGTTGCCGTGTATGGATTAGGCCAATCTGAGCTAGATGATTACCTATCCAGGGCAAGTGTTAAACAAGATCGCATCATTTCTGGCGATCCACGTCCAGCCGCCGGCATTTATTACCGCTCGGATCACTTTGCCTTTGCCAATATCGGTATTCCTGCGCTTTATGCCAAAGGCGGTGCACAACCGGCAGATGAGCAAACAGCAGAGCTGAGAAAGCTGTTAGATCCTAAACTGAAAAAGTGTTACCACGGCCTTTGTGACGAATATTCAGAAGAATGGGACCTTTCAGGTGCGGTGCAAGATATGCAGTTGTTCTTTGATATCGGCTACGAGCTGTCAAATGATGGCAAATGGCCAAACTGGAGCAAAACTTCAGAGTTTAAGCGCCAATAAGCTGATAAGCTATAAAGCGAGCAATAAGTAATTTATTGCTCGCTTAGTTAATCGATAATTTCTTCCGCACATTCCATAGTTGACCGGCCTCTGCGGCCACTTTCCAGCGCTAAATTATTACTTTTAGATATGTCATTGTGTTTGATTTTTTGCTTTATAAGCAAGCTGCACATATTCTACTTGCCTGGCACAATTTCCATGTTATGGTCAAACCAAGATAAAAATGCTTATCATGTTTATCGGTTTTTATTTGGCAAACTTGGGCCTGCTCTAAAGTAGAAGCCGTGAGCCAAGATTTGCACAGCAATGAATAATATACATAAAATACAATGTGTTACTTATGGTACCAAGGTGCTAGTTATTTTTTATTATATTTCCTTTACAGTTGAAATGAGTTGATAAATCAGCAAAACAGAAACAACTAGCGTTAAGCCTAAAACACGATAAAAAGATAATTATTAAGGGTTCCATGATGAAACAGCACAGCAGAAAAAAAAGCTTTCTCGCTCTGGCGATTGCGGCAGCACTCCCAGGCGGTATGACCTTAGCTCAGGAGGCATCGCCGGCGGTTGAAGAGAAGGGTCTGGAAAGAATTGAGGTAACTGCCCGTCGTACCGTTGAAAACCTGCAACAGGTACCCGTATCCGTGACCTCTATTGGTGCTGACGATATTGCCCAAAACGGCATCACGGATGTCACCAATATTCAACAATATGCCACCAATACCACGCTTCAGGTAAGCCGAGGAACGAGTTCAACCTTAACCGCCTATATTCGCGGCATAGGCCAGCAGGATCCCTTATGGGGCTTCGAACCCGGTGTCGGCGTTTATGTTGACGATGTTTACATCGCCCGTCCACAAGGGGCGGTAATGGAAATTTTGGATGTTGAGCGTATCGAAGTACTGCGTGGCCCGCAAGGAACCCTCTATGGTAAAAACACCATAGGCGGCGCCATGAAGTACATTACCAAGAAGATGACTGGCGACAACAGCTTTGATGTCTCGGCAACATTTGGCAACTATGGCTTAAACAGCTATAAGGCGTCCGGCCAACTTGCCCTGCTCGATGACAAACTGTATCTGGGCGGTGCCATCGCCGATATCAACCGGGATGGCTTTGGCGAATTTATCGGGGGCGATCATGCGGCAGGAGAAGACAACTACAACAAAGATATAGTTGCTGGCCGCTTAACGCTTGAATTCCATCCGAACGAGGATTTGTTTTTCCGTCTCGCCTACGACAATACGGTTGACGATTCCAATGCCAAGGGTGGCTATCGCTTGGTCCCCAGCTTGCTGACCGGACAGGAACCCTATGGCGATGTCTATAACTCAGATATCAGCTTGCCTGTGTATAACAAGGTAGAAACCTCAGGGCTTTCATTTACCATAGACTGGAATTTGTCCGAGGCGCTCAGCCTGAAGTCTGTTACCGCCCAGCGCGAGGGCGATACCTACACCAATATAGACTTTGACAATACGGCGCTGAAATCCTTTGACGTCCCCGCCGTGTTTGATGATGAACAGTTCACTCAAGAGTTCCAGTTCACCTATGTCGGCGACAAGCTCAATCTGGTCGGTGGCGTATATTATTACACGGGCGAGGCCTGCGGTGCTTTTGATGTGCAACTTGAAGTCTTGGGCCAGGCAATAGGTCTGCCCGGTTTTACGCTGGAAAATGGCGGCTGTACCGATACGGAAAGTTACTCTGCCTATGGCCAGGCGAGCTATGACCTGTCGGACAAATGGTCAATGACCTTGGGTGGTCGTTACACGGAAGATACCAAAGAGGCAGATGTCTATAAATATACCTTCTATCAAACCGTCTATCCGGGAGAATTGGAGTCGGGTGCTGCCGTGCCCGTTAACCCGAACAACAAGTTTTTTGGCGAAGAAACCTGGTCCCACTTTTCACCTCGCATCGGGTTTGAATACCAGGCCAATGCCGACATGATGGTGTATGCTTCCTATGCAAACGGCTTTAAATCCGGGGGCTTTAACATGCGTGGCGATATCGGCAGCGATCCGGAAGCCGATACTCCGTTTGACCCTGAAGTTGTTGATACCTATGAGATAGGGTTCAAATCCGAGCCCACGGACAACCTGCGGGTTAACGCCAGCTACTTCTTCTCTGACTATCAGGATATGCAGGTCACGGTACAGCGTGCTGCCAGTAATGATAACTTCGTCGCTCGGGTAGTTAACGCGGGCCAGGCTGAAATTCAGGGCCTAGAACTGGAAACCATTTATGCCGCCACCGACAATTTAACCCTCAACCTGGGCATGGGATATATTGATGCCAAGTTTGTTGAATTTATCAACCAGGACCCTGACACGGGAGACCTGGTGGATCAGGCGGATGAACTGGCCATTGCCAATACGCCTGACTGGACCATAAACCTTGGCGCAAATTACACCCTGGTGGCCGATATTGGCGACTTTGTTTTTACCGCCAATGCGTCATACCGGGGCGAAACGCAAATATTTGAAGCGCCTTCAGAGTTGGACGAAGACAGCTATACCCTGGTCAATCTTGGTGTCACCTTCTACCATACGGATGGCAACTGGTCTGCCTCCCTGCAAGGCCGTAATATTTTTGATGAACAGGTCAGAATTGCCGGCTATAACTTCAGGGGCCTGGGTTTAGAGGACTCTGTCATTGGCTACTACAATGATCCTGCAACCTATTCCTTGACCATCAAGTATGAATTCTAGTCAAATCACTTGCTGATTAAGAGAAATACGGGCCGGTTTTTACTGGCCCTTTTTTATTTATCCTATGCTATTTTGCCAAGCTTATTTTTTATATGAAGCGAATAATATCAATCACTAACAATACATCACCAGGCCTTTGGCTATTGGGCTGTATGCTTTGCTTTATTAGCCAAATTGTTCGGGCACAACACCCCTTAATGGTTTCCTATGTTGAACATCCGGCGGTAACCAAAAAATACATGCCTGTGGTTAAGGCCATGTACCAAGAGGCGAATATCGATACCAAATTATTCCTGGTCAACAACAGCCCCCGTTCCGTCAAGGCGCTTAATGAAGGCTTTTTCGATGCCGATATTGGCAAGATACTGTCTTCAATTAAGGGACAGGAAAATATTATCTATGTGCCAACACCCATAGCCTCGGTGAGCCTTTACCTGATATGCAGGAAACAGGTTGTTTGCGACAAAAAAGTGCTTGATGATAATAAGAGCATTATTGCCTCCCGATTTAACCGGGAAATGTTAACCAATATATTGCCGATACGGGCCAGCATTTCTCAGATCCTGTCACAGCAAAGGATCAATAAAATGCTCAGGATCGGCCGGGTAAACTATAGCCTGGTTGCCGATGATTCAGATCAGGGCGATGCCAGGTTTCATAACGAATTTCAGGTCATAGAAGTGTCCAGGGAAAACTATTACCATATTTTACACAGGAAGCACCGCCACCTGATTTCACGATTGGACGCCGCCCTGATCAAGGTATTAACAGAAGGCTTGCATTAGTACCAAATCACATCATTATGCCAGCAGCTGTCGCATCATTTTCTTCAGTGCCAGGGGCTTGATTGGTTTTCGCATAAAGTTGAAATTGGCGCTGCTTGTGTGTGCCCTGACCTGCTCTGACGGGTCTGCCGAGCAAATAATGCAGGGGCTGTTCCATCCATACTGAGACATTGCCTCTTGCATCAGATCAACGCCATTCTGGTCATTGTCCAGGTGATAATCAGAGATAATGAGTGCAGGTGTAAAAATTTGATCGGCTAACGCTTGCTTAAGGCCATGCTCATCTGCGGCGCTAAGGACGCGACAGCCCCACTCCTGAAGCTGTGTCTGCATTGCCGTTAGCATTAAGTGTTCATTGTCTATGATCAACACAGGCAGTTGGCTAAACTCATTTGATACTCTTTCACCGGCAGAGCCTCTCTGGACAGGCCTTTTGTACTCGGTCCTTTTACCCTCAATTCTGGGTATACTGATAGCAAAACAGGTGCCCTTACCTACTTCCGACTGCACACTGATGCTTAAATTAAGCAGTTTGGCAATGCGATCTGAAATGGCCAGGCCCAGGCCCAGGCCCGGCCTTTCCTGGGTCTGGTCGAGCCGTTCAAATTCTTTAAAGATAGCCTGCAGCTTGTCTGCGGGAATACCCGGGCCATTGTCCCAGACCTCAATGCGAATATACTCCTGCCCTTGCCTTACTCCCAGCAGCACCTTGCCTTTTCGCCCTGTGCAGGAGCAGTAATTAATGGCATTTGACAGAAAGTTTTGAATCACCCGGCGCAGCAGGCGCTGATCCGTCCTGATATAACGGCTCGAGCGCATATAACTAAACCCAAGCCCGGCCTGTTGCGCCAGCAGGGTGAATTCTTTGCTCAAGGTCGCCAATAAGTCATCCACCATAAAATCACTGACATCTATTTTTTCCGCATTACCGTCAAGGCGAGATATTTCCACCAAGTCAGAGAGCAGGCTTTCTGCCGCCGTTAACGAATTTTGAATATTGCCGGCCAGCTCCTGTAAATCACTGCCCTGCACCTTCTTATTCAGCATATTGGTAAACAGGGACAAGGCATTAAAGGGTTGCATCAGATCATGGCTGGCGGCGGCCAAAAATCGGGATTTACTGGAATTGGCGGCCTCGGCTTCCGCCTTGGCCTGACTAAGCTCCTGGGTGCGTTCCGCCACCCTTTGTTCCAGCTTTTCATTGGCTTGCTGCAATGCTTTTTCTGCTTTGACATGGGCGGTAATATCAGAAAATGTACTGACAAAGCCACCGCCCGGCATGGCCTGGCCACGAATCTCCAGCACTATGCCGTTGGGCATTTGCCGTTGCACATAGTGGTTATCGCCGTTGCGCATATGCTCGAGCCGACGGTTGATCAAGCCCTCGCTGTCCTGTCCCAGCTCTTTATTGCGAACAATGACGCCACGCTCGGCATTATAGCGTATCAGGTCGGCAACGGGTTTACCTATGATGACCAGGTTTTCCGGATAATCCAGCAACTCAATATAGCGCTGGTTCCAGGCAACGATACGCATATCGGCATCCACTATGCTGATACCCTGTTCAATATTTTCGACCCCGGCTTGCAATAGTTCGCGGTTAAACTGAAACAATTCACTGGCTTCGTCGACGATATTGACAACATCTTCCAGCGGCATCACCTGTTGCTTAGTGGCCGCCTTCATCACCATGCGAGTTGACGCCGAGCCCAGGACACTGGATAACTGCAGCCGGGTATAGTCAAGGAGTTCGGCTTTGGCCATGCGGCTCTTTGGCGCCTCGGGAAATTGCCGCTGAAATTCACCTGCCGCTTCGTCACTGACAAAGCGCTGCAACAACTGAATCAGGTCTTTTCGGCTTAACCTCTGCTCAAAAGAGCTTTGCTGCTTATTTAAAAACAGTTCTGCCTGCAGCTTTTCACCGACACTGCGGTGGGAAAGCAGGGAAATAAGAATAAAGCAACCACTGTTGGCGAGCAGGCTAAATAACAGGCCATGACTGATAGCATCGAGGAAAGAAACATTAAACAGCGCTTCCGGCTGCAGCCAGTGGATGGCAAATGGACCCTGTTTAACCCAGTCAGCATCGGGAAACAGGCCGGGCAGCAACAGGGTGTACAGCCAGATGGCGCTCCCCACCATAAGGCCGGTCAGTGCCGCCCTGGTGGTCGCCTTGCGCCAGTACAGGGCCCCAAGCACCAGGGGCGCCAGTTGTCCAAGGAGTACAAAAGACAACAGGCCTATGGCGGCCAGGTCTCGTTGCGGATCGATAATACGCTCAAAGCCAAACGCCAGCATTAACAACAGGGCAATTGCCATGCGACGCATATTGAGCAAAACTGTCGAAACCTGCTTTTTCTCTGTCGTCAGGGCACTGTTGTAATGCAGTAACAGCGGGTTCACTATTTCTGTGGTCACCATGGTGCTTAGCACTATGGTCGCGATAATCACCATGCTGGTGGCCGCAGCCAGGCCACCTATATATACCAGCCCGCCAAGCCAGGCCTGATGAAAAAAAAGCGGTATGGTGATGACATAGGTGTCGGCATTGACGCTGCCCCCGGGAAACAGGTTTTGCCCGGCCAGCGCTATCGGAAGAATAAAGAGGTTGATCAGGATAAGGTAAAGGGGGTATAGCCAGCGGGCATTCTTTAATTCCTTTTCGTGATGGTTTTCTATCATCAGCATATGGTACTGCTGGGGCAGAATAAAAATAGTGAATGCCCCCAGAATGGCTTGAGAAATGGCAAAATAAATGCCGCTACTGGCGGAAACTTGCTGAATATCCTGTGATTGCCCCTGAGTCTGGTGCAACAAGTCCTGAACACCATCAAAAACAAAAAATGTCGCAAATATCCCTATCGCGGTCAGGGCAAAAAGCTTAACGATAGAACTGAAGGCAATGGCCAGCACCAGGCCCTGGTTTTGCTTGTTTACCGCAACTTGTCGCGCCCCAAACAAAATACTGAAAACAATCAATACCAGGGTGACAACAAAGGTGGTGCTGGTGCCGGATTGAAAGGAGCCGGTAACCAGATCAAAGCTGGTACTGATGGCACGTAATTGCAGTGTGATATAGGGTATGGTTCCCAATAGCGCCACCAGGGTGACAATGGCCGCGACTTGCGGAGACCTGTCATAGCGGCAGGCGATAAAGTCAGCGATGGAGGTCAGGTTTTGCTGCTTGGTAATGCGCAAAATTCTAAGCAGCATGGGCCAGGCCAGAACAAAACAACCGATAGAACCAAAATACACGGGGGCCAGCCAGGCCCCGGTTAAAGCCGCCTGGCCTACGGTACCGTAAAAAGCCCAGGAAGTGCAGCTTACCCCTAGTGCCAGGCTGTATACCCAGGGATATTTTTGCCACTTGGTGATGCCGCCCTTTTGCCCATAGTAGGCTACGATAAAGAGTAATATCAGATAGGCGATGGATAGTAGCGATATGAGCCAGGTATCTAGCGACAGCCAAACTAACAAACAAACTTCCTTAATAAAAACATAATGCTGCTAGCAGCATAACATGAGTATTACCTAAACACAGTGCACCAAGGTAGTACATCATTATTTTTACCAATTAGCTAAGCTGACTAAAATTACGCTTTATAGTTGAAATAAACCCTATGAATTCTTCTCGCTCAATGCCTTTCATGCTCAGCAACAAATACCTGGTAGCAGCGCTGGTTTTTGTTAGCTACACCTTGTTTGCCATGGCATGGGTTGGTGGCACCGCGAGCATGAACCAGATTATGGCGGCCATGAAGATCAATAGCCTGGCCTCTGCCAGCTTTATCAGTGGTGCAGTAACCCTGGCCAAAATACTGGGTACCTTTATCGCGGCCTGGCTAGCCTTGAAACTGGGGGTAAAAAAAGCCTTCTTTGCCTCTGGGCTACTGATCTCGGTTGGCCTGCTAACGCCCTTTTCACCCAACTATGAACTCCTGTTAGTGAGCCGGTTTTTAATGGGGCTTGGCGGCGCCTTAATGATAGTTTACTTTAATCCCATCGTTATGGCCTGGTTCCCCCCTGAAGAACGGCCGACCATCAACGGCATCAATGCCGTCGCTTTCAATGTAGGCACAGGCATCATCCTTTGGCAAATGGCAGGCTTCAATCAATTGACCGGTAGCTGGCAAAACACTCTGGTACTATTTTCCTTGGCCAGCATGGCCCTGAGCTTCGCCTGGCTATTGGTGGAAGACAAGGAGGCCCAGCCACACGGCTCAAAACAGGCAGCCAGCGACCAAAGGTGTCGGGAGCATTATTCCTACCTGGACGGCTTGAAAGATAGGTTTAACTGGCTATATGCCCTGACCTATTCGGGGATCCTCGCCTTCTATATCTGCCTGTTCACCTTTTATCCCAAGGCCGGCATCAGCCAGAGTGCCCTGGTTATAGCGGCGGGTATTGCTGGCACCCTGGCGGGCATTGTCTACAGCCAGAAACACCAGCAAAGGTTGCCCATTATACGCTGGTCGGGGCTGGTGATAGTATTTACCGTCTTTGGCCTGTCATTCAGCGATTCTGCCTGGCTACAGAATATTTTTGCCATGGCGCTTGGTTTCTTTATCTTCTTTCCTGTTACGGCGCTGGTGACCATACCGCACGAGCTGCCCAACATGACGGGGCAAAGGGTCACGGTAACCTTTAGCCTGTTCTATTCCATCAGTTACCTGATAGCTACCCTTGTGCTCTGGGGATTCGGCAAGCTGGTTGACCTTAACCAGGGCGATTATAGTGCCGCCTTTATCCTAATTGGCGTACTGAGCAGCAGCTTTTTCCTTGGCAGTTTCTTTTTGCCGGAAACCGCAAAACAGGTCAAGGCAGTAACGGAGCAGGATTCACCCACAGATAAAAAGGAATCCTCATGCGAGGTATGATTGACAAAAAATTAAATGACTTTATTGAGCAAGCCAATATTGCCGCCGCCCAGGCCAAAAGTGAAGGCATAGAGTTTACGCCCGGTTTAGTGCGGGAAAATATTGAAAGGCTGGCGGTATTTATTGGTGAAGGTCCCGAGCTGGACTATGTCAAAGAAACCGAATTGGTTACTCCCGGCCACGCCATTCCTGTGAGAGTCTATAGCCCGGACCCAGCTAGCCCCTTACCCGTGGTTTTGCACTATCATGGCGGCGGCCATATGTGCGGCAATATCGCCCTGTATGACGCCATTAGCCGAAAAATTGCCAAGGCTGGCCACTGTATCGTTATTGCGGTAGAGTATCGTCTGGCGCCTGAATTTCCCTACCCCCATGGCATTAACGATTGTCAGTACGCCCTGGAGCATTACCAAGAAGTCTTAACAGACATAAAATACAACCAGCGGCTGATGATCGCCGGCGACAGCGGCGGTGGCGCCATCTGTACCACACTGGCCAGCCAGAACTTAGCTAACCCGGCGGTAAAAATAGATAAGCAGATACTGATTTACCCCAGCGTTGACTACACCATGTCATCTGCATCTATCGAGGAAAACGGCACAGGCTTCCTGTTGGAGAAAGCCAAAATTGCCTGGTATTTTGATCACTATTTCCAAAACAATGAAACAAGAAAAGAGGTATCACCCCTGTTTATGGCCATGGATGCCAGCATGCCCCAAACCCTGATCTTCACGGCCGGGTGTGATCCGTTAAGGGATGAAGCCCTCGCCTATGGTCAAGCGCTGGAAAATGCCGGTGTTAGTGTTCAGTATCACGCCTTTGACGGCATGATTCACGCCTATATGCTGCTTGATAGCCTGGTAGAACAGGAGTGTCGGCAAACCTATCAACTCATGGGTGACTTTATTAAGGCCTAGGATGAGTTTGTTTCTACTTTCCACTCAGTTAGAAAAGCGAAACTTCATTCCAGGCACCTTAGTGATAGGCGTTTGGAATGAAGGAAATATGCCCTGCAAAGGTCATCACCGCCAACAAAGTAATTTTTGTTAAATAGCAAATTTGCTGGCTATATTTAAAGCAAGTCATCATAAGATTGCTGATAGCCGTTAATGCAAAGGGTTCATTCACTTTTATTCTTTGTCTCTTTGCAACTCTGCAATGCATTGCTTGCATCGAATGCGACGACCTTGACCTTGGGGTATGCAGAATTCCCACCCTTTACCTATACCAATGAGCAGGGCAATGCAGATGGCATCATGCTCGCCAAGGTGGAGAAGATTATTGGGCTTGCCGGCTATCGGGTAAACACCCGTGCCTTGCCCACCAAACGGCTGATGAAATACCTGGTCTCGGGTGAGGTGGATGTTTGGCTGGGTATTAATCGCCCGCAGGACTTCAAAGGGCATGTGCTGGTTAGCAAACAAGAGCTTGGCTTTGTCAGCCTGAATATTTACTCTTTGACTAACCAAGAGCTAACCGGCCTATCCGACCTCAATGGACAAAGCGTCATCATCATACGCGGTTATAATTACGGCGGCGCCATAGATCATATTCTCGACAAAAACCACAAGATAACCACATTTATAACCCACTCCCACGAATCGGCATTCAATATGCTGGCACAGCGGCGAGCCAACTACTTATTGGCATATCAAAGCCCGGCACGGGTAGCATTGCAAAATTTGGCAATTGAAAACCTGAGTATTTATAACCTGTCAAAATTGCCCATCTTTCTTATCGTGTCCAGGCATACCCGGGATGCAGAAGCCGTGTTAAACCGGCTGGAAAAAGTCTTAAAAACGATGAAATAGCCATATATTCTTATCCCAACGCCAGGCGCCAGAGATGAAAAAGACACCCTATTGGTGCCTTCTCCCTGGAAGCTTGATTAGCCTGTATTTAATTACGGACAGTTACCCTTTTCAAAGTAGCCGTCAGCAGTTTCCGCCAAGGTGGTGCTAGTAAAGACATTCCATAAGCCCAGATAATCATTGGAACCCACGGCATAGGTCAAACCAAAGCTCGCGTACGCCCGTGCCGCCGAAGTATGCTCATAATTACTTGCCGTGTATTCCTGGCAGCTGCTAACGGGCTCTTGCTCTTCCACGGTTACCGCACGCTGCTTGGTGTCATTTGTGCCGTTAGAGTAGTCAACGCTATAGGTCACCGAATAAGAGCCTGTCACACAGGCGTCAAAGTCATTGCCACTCACCTCGACCGCATCCGTGATATCTCCGGCATTTTTATCTGTTGCCGTATAACCGGGTTCAACATAAGACTCGCAGTTCTCAAGGGTTAATGGGTTTGCCCCGCTTAAGGTTAACGAATTCTCTGTTATTGGCGGAATAACCACGGAATCAACACGGCGGTTGTTGGCAAAAAACCAGGCGGTGATCCACTCCGGGTAATTAATATGGGCGTGATCTATATAGTTGCCACCGCCAGAGCTATTGTTTCCGGCCGGCCACGCGTGACCCATGCCGTTTACCAGTATTTTAGATACCCTGGGGCCGGTGGCATCACACCATACCGTCAAATCTCCGTGCTTGCCCGCGCTGGCTCCCGCTATGGTACCGGTTTCGCACTGAGAAATACTGGTATCGGCATTGTAAACACTGACGGCAATATCCGCATTGCGATCTGCGTGTGCAGGAGATACCGAGCCGTCATTGGTACCATGCACCGTATTCCAGATCTGGTCATACAAATGTGCCTGGTTATTAAAACCATCTTTATTGGCCAGGGTCTCACAATTGCGCTTGCCTTGTGAAACGGAAATAGACGGGTTGTTCAGATCGGCAGAGCTCCCGGTTGAGCCTGGAGCAGGCCCGGCATTAACCCCAACACCGGCAAAGACATCCGGCGCAATACAGCCCATCTGATTCGTGATACCGGCGCCGGAAGACAAGCCAGTTAAATACACCTGCTTAGGGTCAATGTTAAGTGAAGTGTCGGCTAACAACTCTTCAACCAGATCAACCAGGTATTTTTGATCACTAGCGTTTCTGCTGGCATTCATCCCGGTATGAAAATTCCAGCAGCCAATCCAGCCATAACTTCCTTCCCCGGCAGCCTGAGGCAGCGCAATCACCATGCCATATTCATCCGCCAACGGTTCCCAGCCGGCCCCTTCCTTAAAATCATCATTGGGCTGGGCACAGCCATGTAAACTCACCATTAAGGCACGTTTGTTATTGAGTTTAGGGGCTGAGCTCGGCTGGTAAACAAAGGTATTCAAACCGCCGATAGTTTCTTCATTGCCATTATTGCGCCACTCCCCCGCCTGGGTAGTTAGCGTTAGCAGCAAAGGTGACAAAAGAGAGAGGCCTATGCCTTGTTTAAGGCCCAAATGGCACGCAAGTTGTAAGTTTTTCATTGAATTTTCCCGTTATTATCTTTGTTATGAAAAGCGCTCATGACAGAGTTGTCTGATCATTTTTTGAGCACTAAAAACTTAGCGAAACTGGCAGGGAAAATCTGTGGCACTATAGTGCCATAGACAGGGACACTAGGTAGACACTGCCCCTATTAGTGGAGGCAGACGCCTTATTTAGCGGTATTGGCAAGTAAGGAATTAGGGCTATGGCACTAAAGCATCATGGTTAAATAATAACCTTTTATTAGAGTAATTAGCGACAAGGACAGATGTGGTGGGGACTGGTAGTGGGCCAATCAGATTTCCTGAAGGAGTTAAACCAGGGATCCGGATATGAAGCCAGCTATCGCTATTCCCTATGGTCCAGCGTAGATCAAGTGGTTGGTGGTGCCTGCCTGGTATGGTTTCAAAACACCTGTAAAATTCCCGGCCAGACTGGGGACAAGTCGTTTCATGCTTCACCCTATGATCACATAGGCCTAAGGGACGAAACCGGCTATTACCAGCACCGTATGGTGCATGATCATGCGACCAACTAGCTTGTATGACCAGGCAGGCTTAAACAAGCCACCTTGTTAATTTGGATAGACGAGTTAAGTGATGATTAACCATTTAAGTTTGTCTTAACACCTGAACAGCCAGGGCCTACAGCACCTGTCGCGCCGCACGAAACGCTTCCTGTGCGGCCGGGGCGCCACAATAAACCGCGCTGTGTAGCAGCACTTCACAGATTTCTTCCTTGGTGGCGCCATTGTTAAGCGCGCCGCGGATATGGCCCTGTAATTCCTGCGGGGCTTTTAAAGCCGCCAGCATGGCTATGGTGATCAGGCTGCGTGTTTTAAGATCAATCACACCACGCGGCCAGGTCGCTCCCCAGCCATGCTCATTAATGTAATCCTGCAGGGGCTGGGCGAAATCATCTGCCTTATTAAGCGCAGCATCGACAAAATCATCCCCCATCACCCGACGGCGGATTTCAATACCTTGTGTATCTGACATGGGCATTTACCTGGCGCTATTGCGCCGTCCAGGCGCCGTCCATCGGCAAGGACGCCCCGGTAATGCTGCGCGCGCTATCCGTGCACAAGAACAAGATAAATTCGCCTATTTGGCGAGGGTTCATCATTTCCGGCAAGGGCTGCTTTTGAATGACTATGTCTCGTTTTGCCTGCTCAAAGCTGATGCTGTTTTTATCGGCAAACTGGCCAATTTGATCTATTAATATCGGCGTATCTACCCAGCCAGGACATATGGCATTCGCGGTAATGCCGTGCTCGGCACACTCAAGGGCGACAACCTTGGTTAGGCCGACAATGCCGTGCTTGGCGGCACAATAGGCAGACTTGTTCAGCGACGCCACCAGGCCATGCACAGAGGCAATATTGATAATGCGCCCCCAGCCTTTGGCCTTCATGCCGGGCAGGGACTTTTGAATGGTATGAAAGGCGGCGCTCAGGTTAATGGCAATGATGGCATTCCACTTGGTTTCAGGAAAAGTATCAATATTTTCGGTATGCTGAATGCCGGCATTGTTGACCAGTATATCCACAGAGCCCAGGACTTGGTTCGCTTTTACCATCATAGCGGCAATGGCCTCACTGTCCATAAGGTCGGCATTATCAAACAGGGTTTTGATCTGATACTTGTTGGCGAATTCCCTGGCCAGCGCCACACCTTCCGTTTCTTCCATCAAACCATGCAGTACCAGGTTGATGCCCTGCTCGGCCAGGACATGTGCCGTTGCCAAACCTATGCCACTGGTTGAACCGGTAATAAGTGCCGTTTTACCTTTTAACATCTTGTGCTCCTGTTTATTTAATGCGTTCCAAAATCGAAACATAGTTGGCGACACCCGTGCCGCCCATATTAAATACGCCCGCCTGTTCGGCTTTGCTTAACTGCATATCACCCGCTTCACCGCTCAGCTGTTTGGCCGCCATCACATGCATGGATACGCCGCTGGCTCCAATGGGATGTCCCTTGGACTTCAGTCCGCCCGAGACATTGATCGGCAACTTGCCGTCCGGGTAGACCCAGCCTTCTGCCAGCGCTTGATGGCCCAGGCCAAACTCGGTTAGGCCCATGGCTTCATACTGCATCAGCTCGGCAATGGTAAAACAGTCATGAGACTCGACCAGGTCCAGATCCCATATCGACAAATTGGCCGCGTTTAATGCCAGTTGCCAGGCCCTTTGACAGCCTTCGAGGCGAGTCATATTGCGACGGCTCATTGGCAGGTAGTCATTGACCTGGGCCATGGCCTTAAGGCCGACGGCACGCTTGGCATCCTGCAGGTGATCCGTATCCCTGAGCAGGACGGCAGCGGCCCCGTCGGAAACCAGTGAACAATCGGAGCGTTTCAGTGGTGACACCACCATGGGGTTGGCTTCAGATGCCGTCGCGCAATAGTCAAAAGTCACGGCTTTTTGCAGCTGTGCCAAAGGATTTTTCATGCCATTGGCATGATTCTTAACGGCAATTTTGGCCAAGGCATCATTGGCATTACCATATTCATTGAAATATTGACTGGCGATATGGCCGAAAACACCGACAAAGCTGCCGAATTTCGCTTCTTCGGCAACATAGCTGGCGCGTGCCAGTATGCCGCCTATATCCTTGTTTGCCAGGTGAGTCATTTTTTCAACCCCGACCACCAATACGGTTTTTGCGCGCTTGGCTTCTATGGCACAAGCGCCGGCATGCATGGCGGCACTACCGGTTGCACAGGCATTCTCCACCCGAGTGATGGGTAAAAAATGCGGCATGTCCTTATGCTGCAAAACCAGGGAGGAGGTAAAATCCTGCTCAGAAAAACCGGCATTAAAGTGCCCCAAAAACACTTGCTCTATTTCGTCAAAGGCAATGCCGGCATGCGCCACCGCCTCTGAAACAGCCTGACCTATCAGTGCCTCCAGGCTGGTGTCGGCATGTTTGCCAAATTTAGTATGCCCCCAGCCGATCATGGCGACTTTTGTGTTGTTCATTATTTCCCCTTAGTACTAAGTTTTGGGATCAGGCAAGCTGCTGACGCAATTCGGTTTTTAAGATCTTGCCCGTGTTGTTTTTTGGTAAATGACTAACAAATACGTATTCCTTTGGCCGCTTAAAACGTGCCATATTGTCCAGGCAATACTTGTCGATACCGGCGATATCCAGCTGACTATCGGGCTCAAGTACCAGCACGGCAATCACTATCTCACCCCAGTCACTATGCTTTTTGCCGATAACGGACGACTCCCGAATTTCTGAATGTTGATTCAGCACTTCTTCTATTTCTCTGGGATAGATATTGGTGCCGCCGGAAATAATGACGTCTTTCGAGCGGTCAACCAGGGTGACAAAGCCATCCTCGCTGAGCCTGGCCATATCACCGGTTTTTAACCAGCCATCCACTATGGTTTCATCGGTCGCCTGAGGGTTGTTAAAATAGCCGAGCATGACGGCATCAGACTTGACCAGTATCTCTCCGGCCTGGCCCGGTGGCACCGGCTTGCCCTGCTCATCGGCAATCTTGATTGCCACCCCCGTCATGGCAACGCCCACAGAGGCCAGTCGCCGGCTGTGCTCGGCATGCTCAGTGTCCTGGTGCAAAAATTTGTTCAGGACAGTGATCGACATCGGGCATTCCCCTTGGCCATATATTTGCACCAGCTTATTGCCGAGCAAGGCTTGCGCCTTGGCCAGATCGTTCTGGTACATGGGTCCGCCGCCATAAATAATGGCTTTCAGGTTATCGAACTTATGCTTGGGGTTATCGAACTTGGCCAGGGCATATTCCACCCAGCGCTTGACCATGGTAGGCGCGGCAAACAGGGACACCTGGCGGTGAACGGCCAATAGCTCCAGTAATTCCTGCTCGTTGAAGCCGCCACTTGCCGGAATAACATTGACTCCGCCCTTGGCAATATGGGGCAGAATATAATAGCCGCCACCGTGCGACATGGGGGCGGCATGGACAAGGACGTCCCCTGGACCTATATCATTGACATCGGAAAAGTAGCACTGGGTCATGGCCATCAGGTTTTGATGAGATTGCATGGCGCCTTTAGGCTTGCCCGTGGTGCCACTGGTATAAAACAGCCAGGCCGGATCCTTGGGTTCGCGAGGAAACAAGGGCATGGCTTCCCCCTGATAAAGATCAAGGTATTCCCTGCCGCCTATGGTGATAGCCTGGTCAAAACTTTCTATGCCTGCCACCAAGGGAGAAATGTCTTTAACGAGTTTTTCACTGGTAAAGCACAGCCTGGCACCACTGTGGGCTATCACATAGTGAAAATCACTGACATGCAGCTTGGCATTTACCGGCACGGCCACCAATCCGGCATGCCAAATGGCAAAGTAGAGTTCGACATATTCGGGACAATTGCTAGAGGTGATGGCAACCCTGTCACCTGGCTGGAGTCGATACTTGCTGACTAGATTATTGGCAATCACCGCACAGCGCTGCGCCAATTGCTGGTAAGTTACACACAGCTGATCAGCGAAAAAAACGGCGGGCTTATCCTGATAGACGTTTCCTGCTCGTGATAAAAGGCTGGCTATATTCATAACAAAACACTTGAGTATTTACTCAAAATTCTCGATTAGTTTTTTTATGCTAGTCAGCCTAACTCAATATCCGGTAATTTGATTTAGCACCTTAGTACCAGATCCGGCAAAAAGGCATGGCTTTAGTTGTTGATGCCAAGGGATCCACAGACTGGGCAGCTTCTGATAATATCAATTATCTAATTGTCTAATTCCTCTCTCATGCACGCCGGCCATTAATACCACACAGGCCAGCTTGAACAGACCTGCCAGGACTATGGTAAGAATATGGGCCGTGATCTGGGCACTCATGGAAAAATAGGCGGCATAGGGATAGGTCACTAAAATTGTCGCCAGGAAGCCAATAAAGCTCACAAGCATCATACATTTAGCTCCTTGAATCAGCCGTGTAAAGTTCTTTTGGGGATAAACAGTCATTACACTAGCTCCATATCACCGATATCCTGAACCAGCCCCATACGCTGCTGGATGACTGGGCTGGTGGTGGTGTATAGGGTCGAGACTCTTTTTTCAGGATTCAGCTGCTGGGCGATGGCAAAGGCTGCCAGTGCCGCCTCGTGAAAGCCACTCAGGATCAGCTTGCGCTTGCCGGGATAATAATTGATATCCCCCACGGCATAGATACCGGGTATAGAAGTTTGATACTTTTCGGTATCGACACAAACCAGGTTATAGTTCATGTTTAGCCCCCAGGACGCAATAGGGCCCGGTTTCGGTGACAGACCAAAGCAAACCACCAGCCTGTCTATATCCAGCATGCGTTTGACGCCATCTTTCGCCTGGATCAGCAATGAAGTCAACAGGCCATCCTTTTGTTTAAAATCGCTGACCTGGCCACAGACAAATTGCATTTCAAGCCGGTCGCACATGGCCTGCATCTTATTGACCTGGGCCTGGGCCGCCCTGAAGTTCATGCTTCTATGTACCAGTACCACATTGGCACCGGCTTGCTGCAATGAAAAGGCCCAGTCAAAGGCACTATCGCCGCCCCCCAGCACGGCCACGGTTTTTTCCCTGTATTGTGCCGGATTGCCGACCCGGTAAAGCAGCTGCTTACCTTCAAAGGCTTCAATGCCGGGCACCTTTAGCCTGACCGGCTCAAAGGCACCATTACCCCCGGCAATCACTACTGCCTTGCAGCTTATTTGACTGCCCTGCTCCGTTGTGACCATAAAAGACTTATCCGCTTGCCTGGTCACAGATTGCACCCTTTGATCTAGCAGGTACTCGGGCGCGAAAGGACTGGCCTGGGCAAGCAGGTTGTCAATCAATTCACCCGCCATCACTTTCGGTAAGGCGGGAATATCATAAATGGGCTTATCGGCATAAAGCTCCCGGCACTGACCGCCAGTGTGTGGCAGGCTATCAATCACTATTGCCTTTAAGCCCTGCAGGCCCAACTCAAATATCTGGAACAAACCCACCGGACCTGCACCAACAATCACCACATCTGTCTGCAGCCTAGCCTTTGTCTTTTTCATATTTCTGCACACCAATAACATACATTTAATATGTATTTTTACAGACGATAAGATGCAAGTCAAATGTATCTTTATGGGTTGTCAGACTTTATGCCAAAAACCCATGCGGCCAAACACAAGCATATCTCTATGATAAATAATGATTTTAATAAAAATAAGCGGAAGGGCTTACTCTATGGACAGTACTTTGATCAGGGGATCTTTTTTATCTGCCACCAGGTCGGCCAGCGTATACTGGCGCAGGGTGTCGATAAAAGCCGTCATGGCCTCATTTAAGATGCCATTCAAGTTACACAGGGGAGAAATTCGACAGGCGGGTGTTTGGCAATCAATGACCTGCATGGAAGACTCAAGCAGGAGTACCATATCGGCGATATTGACCTGGGCTGGCGCCTTGGCCAGATAAAAGCCACCGCCCTTGCCTCGCCTGGTTTCAATCACCCCGGCCTTGCCCAGCTGATGGACAATCTTGTTAACATGATTACGCGACAAGCCGTAGATATTGCTGATTTCATCTATATTGGCCCGTCGACCGGCCGGCAAGACCGCAAGGTAGGTTAACAGGCGTAAGCCATAATCAGTAAAGCGATTTAACTGCATTTGAGCCTTAGTAGAAAATCTTGATTAGGGGCGATTATATTGGCATAAGGCTAAACAAACAAATGGTTAACCAGACATGTCACTAAACAACAACACAACTGACATATAACCGCCTTATTTTTGTAAAAAATACACTCTAAGCTAGCGGAAATTTTTACCGGCTTAACAATAATTTTACAAAAGAGGCACCATGTTGAATAAATCCATTCTCGCACTGACACTATCTGCGGTATTTCTTACCGGCTGTAACGATGACGACGAAGTGATCAGGGAAGTCGAAGTCATCAAGGAAGTGGAAGTGATTAAGGAAGTGACACCTGAACCCGTTACCACGGTGAAAAACGTGATTTTAATGATAGGTGACGGCATGGGTGCCCAGCAGGTTGGCCTATTGGAAGAATATGCCCAGCGCGCTCCCAACTCCACCTATAACGGCAAGGGCAATAAAACCGCCTTGTCCAAACTAGGCGATGCCGGCCAGTTGGGTTTATCATTGAACGCTCCCTTTGGCGCCGATGGCAGCCTGGTGGTGGACTCCGCCTGTTCCGCCACCCAGTTGGCAACCGGTCTGGCCGCTGGCTCTGAAATGATTGGACTGGATCATAACGGTAATATTGTCGAAACCATTCTGGAGAAAGCCAAGGCCCAGGGCAAGGCAACCGGCCTGGTTTCCGATACCCGTATTACCCATGCGACACCGGCGGCATTTGCCGCACACCAGCCCCACAGATCGTTTGAAGCCGCCATTGCCGAACAACTGGTAGAGTCGGGTTCTGTTGATGTAATGCTATCCGGTGGCGCCCGCGTCTTCTTACCCTCAGATATCAAAACCGACGAGGCAGATCGCCAGATCATGGCGGATCTGGGGGCACCGGAAAGCGTTTATAAAAAATCCAAGCGCAGCGATGACAGAAACATCATAGTGGAAGCCAAGGAAAACCACGGTTACGCCCTGGCCTTTGATCGCCAGCAGCTTAGCAATATTGAAGGAGACAAGGTACTGGGTCTGTTTGCCAACTCGGGCATGACAGACGGCATTGCCTATAGTGCCTGTAAGAAAGATGATTCCTGTACTCAGCCTTCATTGCGTGAAATGACTTTGGCCGCCCTGGATATCCTGGCCAAGGATGAAGACGGCTTCTTCTTGATGATCGAGGGGGGTCAGATCGACTGGGCCGGCCATATCAATGACGCCGGCTGGATGCTGCACGAGCTGTTGAAATTCGATGAAGCGGTTGAAGCCGTATATGACTGGGTGAAAGAGAGAAACGATACCCTGGTACTGGTCACGGCCGACCATGAAACCGGCAGTTTCGGTTTCAGTTACTCACGTAAAGACCTGCCTGAAGGGCAGATGCTGGACGGTGACGGCATGCAGGGCAATGAATACAAACCGAATTTTAACTTTGGTCCGCTTGCCAACCTGGACAGGCTTTACGCACAAACCGGTACCTTCTACGACATGATGGATCAGGTCAGCGGCGACTGGGACTTCACCAATACCACGGCACAGGCCTGGGCCGACGCCGTCAATCAGCATAGCAGCTTTAAGATCACGGTTGACCAGGCACAAGAGATCACCGAACGCGAATACAATGAATACCATGTCGATGGCCATAAATACCTGTCAGCAACTGAATTCCCGAAAGTAGCTGACTTTAAAGAGTTCTATGTTTACGGTGATGAAATTCACGGCGACCTGATCGGCCGCGCCCTGTCAGCCGACCAAAACGTGGTCTGGGGCACGGGCACACATACGGCGGCACCCGTGCCGGTTTACGCCTTCGGGCCTGAGGGAGTGACCAGGCAGTTTTCCACCATGCAGCACCATGTTGATATTGGCCAGAAGATGATGGCTGCCCTTATCCAGTAATAGTCATGCCCCGAAGTAATACCCTGTGCGTTCTGCACTCAAGGGGTATTACTTCCCTTTCCCCTCTGCTTGAGCATCTTGTCGATTCACCCTGGTTTTAGCCACTTCATTGAGCTTCACTAGATAGGCATTTCGTCCTATGCCCTTAAACTCTTCGTCGGTGAAAAAAGTTAAACTTTTTATCAACCTTTTCGGCCTGACTCATGTATTAATAGAGGAAGCTGGGTTACTTCCCTGATACGGGCCAGAGACCGAAACCAATAAGAGTGGAATAAATAACACCTGATGATGGATGAAAAAGACATAATGCTACGGGTACAGGCAGGAGAACTGGACAAGCTCGCCGTGCTGTTTGAGAGGTACAAGGTTAAGCTGTTTAACTACTTTTTACGCATGGGCAACAACAGAAGCCTGAGTGAAGACCTGGTGCAGGAAACTTTTATGAAGGTACTTGCCTACAGGACCAGTTTTAACGGCAAAAGTAGTTTTAGCAGCTGGTTATATGGCATTGCCCGCAACACGGCCGCAGACCACCACCGGAAAACACAACATGCAAGGCATCATGATGATATCGATGAACATGAGCTTGAAACGACACATACGCTCGGGGAAACCATTGAAGGTTCTCAGCAGCAGGCGATGTTTGAAAAGTCGCTGGCGGGCATTTCTGCCGAACACAGGGAAATCATCATACTCAGCCGTTTTCAGCAGTTGAATTATCAGGACATCGCCAGCCTGCTCGACTGTAACCTGAATACGCTTAAGTCAAAAATGCGCAATGCTATCAGTAAGTTACATGAGCAATACAACAAGTTATCGGGTGAGGTTAATTTATGACATATCAAGACGTTATCGATTGGCAGCTGGAACAGCTCAATTACAACAGCAATGCCCAGCCAAGCCCTGAAATGCAGGACTTTATAACTGCCAACCCGGAACTAAAGCAGGAGCTGGCATTTATTAAGCAATTCTGGAACGGCCCGAAGCAGGAACAGCAACCCTCACAGCGCCTGGATACTAACTTTTACAATATGCTGTCCCAGGCACAATCGGTAGAAGCAAGCAGACGGCCTAAACCAGTGACAAAGGTGCTTTCCCTGCAGGAATGGCTCAAACACTGGTTTAGTCCCAAATATATGACACAAGCGGCGGCACTGGGCTTTATGTTTGTGCTCGGCTTTAATTTTCAGCCAGCGCCAAGCCAGGCACCGGTAGATCCTGGCTTACAAAGCCTGCAACAGGAGGTCTCGTCATTAACCTCCATGCTGGCAATATCCATGTTGCAAAAATCATCTGCGGCCGAGCGCTTGACCGGGGTTGCCTATAGCCAGCAAAGTGATCTGACTAATCCCGAACTGATGGATACCCTGATGCTAATGCTGGGTACAGATAAATCAACCTCGGTGCGCCTGGCGATATTAAACACCCTCAACTCGGCACAAAGCATTAGTGCTTATGAAGATGTGCTCTTGCCGCTGGCAATAAATGAAAAGAATGCCCTGGTGCAAATTGAGCTTTGTCGCCTGCTGTTGAACAAAGGCTCAAACACCGCTAGAAACGAACTTTTAACTCAATTGAACAGTATGAAACTCGATAAAGACGTTAAAGATTTTATCAATAAAATCAACGCACTTTCTCAGGTTTAGCTTTTATCTACAGGAGTGGAATAACCATGAAACCATCAATACTAGCAGCCGTACTCTTTTTACTGCCAGCTACCCTGAGCTTTACCTCGGCCGCGGAGCAAAATTATAGCCTGCCTTTATCCAAGCCGGGAGAGGCGACAAGCTTGATAGCGGAAGTCCATACCGGCACGGTTAGCGTTTCAGGCTATGACGGCGAAACCATAGAGATCACCGCCAGGGTAAAAGATGTCGACCCGGAAGACATGGAGAAGGTAAAACGCAGCAAGCCGCCCCGCCAGGCCGGACCAGAAAAAAAGGCCCCTTCCACCGAAGGATTGAAAGCCGTCAAAAGTAGAATGATGAAGCTGGAAATAGAAGAAGAAGATAACGAAGTCTATATTACCAGCCAGTACAGCACTCAACATGTGGTGCTGGATATTAAGGTGCCTCGCCGTGCTGATCTGGGCATAGAGGTCTACAAGGGCGGAAACATCAGTATCAGCAATATTTCCGGCTCAATAGAAGCCAGCGCCTATCAGGGCGGGATCACGGCCAATAAGGTTTCCGGGCCAATCGTTGCCGAAACCTATAACACAGACATAGTGGTGAATTTTGACTCATTTAACAAGGAGAACCCAACCTCATTAACTTCGCACAAAGGCAATATAGACATCACGCTCAACAAACAGGTTGCGGCCAAGGTTAACGTACAAAGCTATCAGGGTGAAATATACTCGGGCCTGGACAGTGAGTTTGTGGCGATTGAGAATGTAGAACGTTCAAATGAAAACGGTAAGCAAAGCATAGAAATTGCCAGTGTAATGAGCACCAAAGTCAATGGCGGCGGCCAGGATATAACACTGACCACCTACTCGGGCAACGTCTATATTCGTAAATAAGAAACCAAGTTCTCGGTAAAAGTTAAATATCCACTGCAGGCCTCATCTTGCCATCGGTGAGGCCTGCTCACCAAGGCATTTCCATATGGCATCAAGCATTAACATGCTATTTTAAACAGGAAGAAACACGGTATAACAATGCCAGCCCCACCAATTATTTGTCTGTCCAAGCTTGTCTATTTATGCAATAGCCATTAATAATAAAAGAAACACCATTAGCGGATTATTGGCAAAGCAGTGAAATATGTCGCTTTCTCACTACTGATATTGTTTTCTTTATGGGCTAAGACAAGCCATGCCCAAGCCCTGAATGTCGTCACCGAGCATTGGCCCCCGTTCAACTATCAGCTGGCGAATAAAGAAATTGGCGGCATAGCTACAGAAAAGGTCACCAGGGTGCTCAAGGAGGCCAATATCGACTTTACCCTGAATTTATATCCCTGGGCGCGCTCCTATCATATGGCGCTCAGCCAGCCCAATACGCTTATCTACTCCATCTACAGAAACAAACAGAGAGAACATCTTTTTCACTGGGCCTGCCCCTTGCTGCCAAGGCAAGACCTCTACCTGTTTACACTCAGCAAAAACAAATCAATACAAAAAGTGGATACCAAAAACCTGAAGCAATTTAAAATCGGCATAGTCAGGCAGGAAATAGCCTCAATCCATTTAAAGGCCCAGGGCCTTAAAGAAGGAAAAGAGCTGTATGTGTCTGCCAGTGATGACAACAACTTAAAACTGCTGCTCGAGGGTAAGGTTGACCTTATCATAGGCACTATCCCATCAATGAAAATGAGGCTGGAAAATCTTAATAAAGCATTTTCTGTACTGACGGCAATAGATTTTCCCGAAATCAACCAGGATTCAGAGCACTGTATGGCGTTTAGCTTAAATACCCCGATTTATCTCGTCGATAAAGTGCGTAGCGCCCTAAAAAAGCTAAACCAAGCTGACGACCATAAAAGCAAGCTAAAAGCCATTTCACACTAAGGCTAAAACTCGGCTTAACCGATAAAAAGGAATATCATCAGGCCCTGGATATAACGCGTCATATCGACATTGGTTCTTTTTAACGCCTTGGGAGTCTTACCCCGGTTGATTTGCTGATAGGTGGACTCGGCCCTATCCACAATATCGCGTGTCGGCGCGGTTCTGACCGACTGGTACTCTATGATCTTGCCATCTTCGCCTTTAATCGGCGTAACATAGGCATTCACCCAGTAATGATCCCCGTTCTTGCAGCGGTTTTTCACCGGCCCCATCCAGGAATCACCTTCCTGGATGGTTGACCATAGATCGGCAAACGCCGCCTTGGGCATATCCGGGTGGCGGACAATATTATGTCCATGACTCACTAATTCTTCTTTTTCAAATCCTGCAATATCGCAAAAGTCCGTATTTGCGTATGTGATCCGTCCCTTGGTGTCTGTTGTTGAGAGCAAAATTGAAGAAGTGAATAGCCTTTCTGTTCCTGTTACAGAATTATTGTTTTTCATTAGACTACACCTAAAAATTGCATAATTAACGGATTGAGTTCACCGAGAAAGGAGAAACTGCCTCAACCATGATTTGATAATGAATTTAGCCACAAACTGATGACATCCATGTGATTAGGGCGTGTTGATCTTTCAAGTTTAAATTTTGTTCAAGATAAATACTTTTTGCTCACGGCGCGAGCTATGTAGCATGGTTATTCCATGTCAATAGCGAGCAACAAAGAGCAAAAAGTATTTAATTGAACCCTTTGGGCAGCGTTTGTTTGGTATTTCTCCTGCGTTTTCGCCTGTTCGAATAGAATAACTATGCTTCTCATGCTCAGCCTTGTATAAATACCAAACAAACGGCTGCAAAAATAAACCTGAACGATTAACACGCCCGAATTTAACGACAGCTAATTATCCCAGCAATGTGGTGATATAAGTTGATCCCAATCAAGCAAAAACCAAAGATAAACCATAACTTTTATGCGGGTACTGAAATTACAGGTATTTTTGCAATTATTGTCAAAAATACAAGAAGTTAGACTAATTACTCAGTGTTAAAAAAGTTGAAAATCAGCTAGAAAATACCAGGGAAAAATATCGCTTTTCACCCAGACAAATCAGCCTAAGCTGGCACTCATTATTCACCCAGGCTTTTAAAGGTCAGTTTCACCAGGCGGTTGACCGCCGGCAGATGCTTGGTGGTTAAACAATCATTGTTGGCCACCAGGTGCAATGCACGGCATCCCAGCATTGGCTGCTCGAAAACTTGCTGTGTTTCCACATTGACCCGGGTAATAACGCCAGACTTTTTATCACCAATAAACAGGTTGCCGTTGCGAACCGTCCAGCCACCGTGAACCAGAGGCACAGACCGATCATAAATTTTAATATCCTTGCCGTCAGCCTGATATTGCCACACCCCCGGCTGGTGGTACTTGGCATAATAGAGTGCATCACCATCGACAACCGTAATAAAGGCGCCATTATCAATCACTGGCTGTTCACTGTTGCCATAGACATAAACGGCTGACCTATGATCTTTATAGATGCTGTACAGTAATTTTCCCTGCCAAAAAGACGGCATGGTACCTTCGACAATATCGGCAATGGTCGATAGATCGCCATTTTCCATGTTAGCCAACAGCATGCCTTTATTGGTTTCTATTACCATTTCGCCACCATCGGCACTGGCGGCAATATTATGAATAAAATAGGCGGTTTCAAAGTTGGAAATCTGACTATGAACACCAGAATCCAGGTTATATTTCCATAACTGATTGATACCCGTCTGGTTTGACGCATAGACAACGTCCTTGCCTGCCACCAGAATCGGGCTTCTCACCGTGGCATTCATAACACGGGAAATAGCCCTGTTACTGGCCGTCTCCATATTGGTTAACACCACATTCGTTGAAAAGTAGTCTCCCTCGGTCACCATCACACCATTTGGCGTATACACAGGGTTATATATTGGCTTGGAAAATGGCATATCCAGGCTGGCAATCTTGTCATCAACAAAGTTATCTATGGTGAGGCCGCCATGGGTGTTCTTATAAATCACTGTGCTTTCGCTTAGTGCCACCGAATAAAGCGGCATGCTGACCATGTTCTGCCAGATCGGCGCGCTCAGGTCGGTAAGTTTGAATACCTGGATTTGGGTATTAAACCAGTCTGGAGACGACAGTATCGCAAGATATTTTTTCTTCGGGCTGGTATAGATTCGATAGGCACCGTGCCCCGAACTGGCATGATCCGCTATTGTCTGTTTGGCGCCCGAAGCTATGTCGACCTTAGCGAGCTTGAGCGGTTCCGACAGTGACGCTGAGTCCGACATCAGTAACGTCTTTTCATCCAGTACCGCCAAGCCCTTACTCATAATTTCGCTATTACACTCGGCAATCAGTTCGTCGACCGGCTCGGCGTTTATTGTGCTGATGTCCAGCTTACGTATCGAACAATGCTCCATATTCCACTGATGATAAACGACTTCTGTCGAGTTCAGCCAAACGGGGGAAACCAGGTTAAGGCCCGGCTTGGCATATTCCGACACTTGGTCACTATAGAGATCGGCGAGCCTTAGGTGCCAATGTGTATCGGCTAATTTCTTCGCCGAATATGCCACTTTCTTGCCGTCCAGGTTCGAGGCGACATCCTGCTTTTGTGCATTATTATCATAAATTTCAATGAAGTGGCTTTGCTGCTGCACGGGTGCCTGCGGGCTTGGTGTGAATATTTGGCTGTAGGCCAAAAAAAGTGCCAGCAAGACAAGCACGATCAGGAGCAAGTGTAACTGGGCATTGCCAGGCCTGGTAATAACGGCAGGTTCGGGAGAAGAGTCTATGGGTTCCGTCTTGCCAATGTATTGATAACCCTTGCGATTAAGGGTCTTGATAAACTTCCTGTTTTTGTCCGTATCCCCCAGCTTTTTTCGTAACACGGAAATCACCCGGGTCAGGGAGCTTTCCATGGGGAAATCGACCGGCCATTCATCCAATAATTCATGTTTGGACTTCACCTGACCGGCATTCTTGATAAAAAAACTCAGTATGGTCACTTCCAGATTATCGAGGGCAACTTCCTTTTCCTCTTCGGGCGTGATCTTAACTAATTTGCTGTCTTCCGAATAAAAATAAACGCCATGCCCTAATGAAAAATTGTCCATTAATGTCCGATAAATATCGCCTGTGCCTGACTGGCATAGTAAGGCTTCAATTTTTAAAAATCACTAAAAATATTTTCTCTAACACCTAAGCTTATAAGGTTTTATAAACTTTTTATAAAGTTTTATAAGAAATAAAGTGTGAATATTTTGCTGTTTCCCGATAATAATATCCATAAGGTTCTTAGATATATGATGACTCTCAAATCAGCTGTTTTATTCATTGGCGCCTTCACCCTTAGCACGGCTTTTTCCGCCCAACTCAATAACGACCTAAGCACCAGTTACCAGGCCGAAGGCTTAAGTTCATTCAGGCTAAAAAGTATTAACGATTTACTGGTTAAGCTCGACGGCCACCTACCTCCCAGCTACCTCGGCCCATGCACTCCCTACCCCATGTGCGTAATTTATCCCGATAGCACGACACCATCTCCAGATTCAGACAAGAAACGTCAACAGGGTAATAAATAGAGGAAAGCTTTGTCCTATTCCATCACTAAGGGTGACCATGGGATCGTCACCCTAAAATATTCTGGTGTTGTTAACTATGGAGAGCGGCTAAAAGCCCTGGAAGACATTTGTCAGCGAATAGAGCGCGACGGCCCCTTGCTGCTGATCGTCGATTTTTGCGAGATGCAGATGAACATGACCATGGAAGAACAGGTGATTTTTGGTAAATACCTGGCCAATAAGAGCGAGTTATCAGGCTCAAGAATCGCCATGTTAAACAACAACCAGATTAACGCAAATTCCATCGTCGAAACCTATGCCTATCTCGGTGGTTACCGGGCGGTTAGCTTTGATCGCCAGGCAGAAGCCAGGCTCTGGTTACTGGGTGAAATTCACTGACTAGCACCCGAACAACAATAACAACAAACGAGGAACACCCAATTGTACGCATTAGTGTCACTCAACTTTGACGTCAGCACCACCACAGAGCAGCTCAGCGCCTTTGCCAGTCACCTGCGTGACAACCGCTGGCAGGAGTTCGAACAGGTGCCCAGCTCCTGGTTTGCCAGGTTTGATCCCCAGGGTTCGGAGATGGGCATACGTTCTGCCAGCAAGCGGGATATTACCGAGGCTGCCCGCGAGGCCAGAATCATTTACTACCATGCCGTTATTCACGTTGGCCGTTCAAAGCCGATCTGTTTTTAAGGTTAAGGATATTTTATGGAATACCTGTTCACCCTTCTTGGCTTTGCCACCCTTATCTACGCGATACGGACATTCCGCCAGCAAAAACTGGAAATCATCAAGGGCGCCCGTATCACCACACTTATCCATACCTCCAATATGCTGCAGGAACAAATCGACCAGCATCAGCTGTTGGTGGAACAGATGAAATACAACAAGCAGCCGGAGCAGGAATGGCAGGAAGTCGCCGAGCGCATCAGCCAGGAATTTCAGCCGCTCAAATACAGAGTTAACGCCGAACTGCTGGAACTGATGGCCCGATATGACGGCGTGGTAGCGGTTGCGGATATTAGGCAGGCATTGGAGCCGAGGAAGTAGTAGCAATTCTATCAAACTCAATAGATGAAATCGTTTTCTACAAGTTAGAGTAGGGGTAACAACACATGAATGGACAAGAAAAACAGAATTTAAGAAATGCTTTTGATTCAATTTTACGAGCAGACTACATAACACTAGACAATTTAGACGAGCTTGGAGATTTAGAAGAGTATTTCATTGATTTCTTTGGAATACTTCAAAGCCTATTGCAAAAACAAGACAACTTTATTAGTGGCAGAAGAGGCACTGGTAAAACTACTAACCTTCTGCGAGGTTATTATGAGTGCTTAAAAACTATTGCTCCCAAATTAAAAAGTAGAACAAGCTTAATTCAGAAAAATAAAGTATTACCAATATATATTGATTTAAGCACTTGTAATGACCTTTTTGACTCGAATAATAATTTTGATTTGGTAGAAATTCATTTCATTAGGCAAATTATTGACTCATTAAAAAAGCAACTTAGATTAATGTTTGATGATAAGTTTCTAGCGGTATTCAAAAAAGAAAACCCGGCTCTAGACGACTTGGATTTTATCGAAAAAGTACTAGTTGAAGGAATTACTCTCACAACCTCCAAACAAGTGGACCTTACTACATCAAGCAAGGTCACTGCTTCTTCTGAAGTTTCCGGCGAAATTACAAATACTAAAGCAAAAGTAGCCGGTAAAGAAAATGATTCCAGTTCTTTTGAGCAAAGCTCAAAAGTAACGCAAATCAAAGGCCTGAACGTACAGGAATTTTTAAATAAAATTGGAGATATTAAGAAAAAGGCAGGTATCGATTCAATTTATATTTTTGTTGATGAGTATTCTGATTTAAACCATCAGGCACAGTCTACCTTTAGTGCACTACTGAAATCGTTTCTAGGCTCTAGAATAGGAATGTTTTTTAAAGTTGGTGTTATCACAGATCGCTATGACTTTGGTGAGCGAATAATTGTTGGTAGAGATATATTCCCAATCCCTCTTGATTTTAATGAATATGCGGAGAGGTATAATGGCGCAATTGCAGCAATCAGTAAAACTCAATCATTTGTCGAAACATTGATAATACGTAGGGTGGAAAAGTTTTGTCCAAGCCTATTAATAACTGATGTCTTTAGATCCAACTTTTCAGAAATTGTTTACAGAATAACTAGGGAAACACTGGGCGTTTCAAGAACAATTGGAATTATTCTACAAAATGCTTTTGTTCAAGCAAGTGCAAACTCTGACGGAAAGATCGGATTATCAGAAATAAACTATGGAATTAGCAGTGCCAGAAAAACTTACCAGAAACAGTTTTTAGGAAGTGTAAAAAAAAGGCTTGTCGCTGGTTTTCATATGGATATGTGGAACTCAATATTATCTAAGGCTGTTGAAGAGAAAAATAAGTTTCCCGATAGAGCCGCAAGTCATTTCATGGCAGACCCTCTTAGAAAAGAGTATTTGAATGTACTTTGTGAAAACTTTTTGATTCACTTTATTTCTGAAAACGTCACCTCAAAACATGGTGGCAATTATAACCTCTACTCTATTGACTATGATGTATGTAGTGAGCACAACATCAAATATGCTGATAAGAAAGATGAGTACACGCCTATTCGTTTTATTTACGACTCAGTATTGTCAGAATACGATCCATATTTTCTGGAATCTAAACAAAAAAGTTATAAATGCCCTGAGTGTGAAAAAATTTATGCTGAAGAAGACGTAAAGCATGCAAAAGTTAAGCGATGCTTTGAAGATGACACTAAATTGGAGGAGATTGTCCATCAAGAAGCACCTGTTAGCAATGGAAACTTTGCTGAAGTCGAGATAAAGATCTTGGGGTTAATTTCTCAATTGCTTCCTCAAGAAGCTTTGACAGCGAGAGAAGTTGCTGATTCAGTAGGCTGTACAATACAGAAAGTTTCAGCTTGGGCAGGGCGAGTCTTAGCTAAGTCAGGAGAAATAAATATCAATAAATCACTAAGACCTTTTAAATACTATAGTAGTGACGAGTTAGAGGCTAAAGATATTCAGACAAGCTAATTGAACATATCTATGCATTGACCCATTGCTTGCTCATTATCAATCGAAATACCCAGAGGAATACGTTAACTTTACGCTTGAAAGTTGTGTTTATAGATACATTAGAAAGAGTTTAGTCTCGTTCTCTCAACACGCTAGCTAGATCGGGAATCAACTCCCTATGCCTTTTATGCAAAAACAAATACATAGGCTCTTCCGCCAGGGCATTATCGGACATATAAATGCCATTAAGCCCCAGTCGCTTAATGGCATTCAGGCCAAAGTGCTTGCTATAGACGGCCACATCGATACGGCCAGCGGCCAGCAGTTTAAATAGGGTATCCTCGTTATTCACACCTATATGCTCGCTTGAGCCCATGGCAGACAGGTGATTTTCCACTATCTTCCAGCCAATCACATAGCCGATGCTGTAACCCGCCAGCCCCTGCCAATTTTCGGTTACCGTCAGCTGCGGCATCTTGCTAAATACCACAAACTCCATTTGGTACAGGGGTTCAGGCACCTTAATCAGATTAGGGTACATGTCGCCAATCGCCGAGATACGGATAAACTCGCCATCCGTTAATCCCTGGTTGGCATCAGCCAGGGAGCGCTCTGCCGGCTTGATTTCTATGCTGATGGTTTTGCCTAACCTGGCAAAGGCCCGGATCAGTAGCTTGTCGAAGTGGCCGTCCTGGCTCTGGGTAACAAAGGGCGGCCCGCACCAGGTGGTCAACACCAAGTGTTCCGTTGCCTGCGCCTTAACGGCAACCAATAGTACCAGTATCCCAAATAGCCTTAACATTGCTTCGTTTTTTTTGTGGGCTATTCCTTAATACTAGCAGTCGGCTGTCGCTTTTGCTTCTAGCGCCAAAATCTTCGGTTATTCAGTTAGTTAAATCTTCGCCAATTTCATCACCCATTGGTCTTTTTGGCTATCCGCAATGCAGGAAAAATTTTATACCCTTGATATGTAAGACTATTTTTTAGGCAAAGCCCTTACCACAGGATCAGGCGGAAAATAACAACAAGATAGTGAAAACCGGCACAACTGAGTTTTCACGTACAGGAGGTCACTTTGAAAAACATACTGTTTAACCCGGAACAAAAGCTTCGCAATGGCTGGTGGATACTGATATTTATCGGCTTTGTCGCCCTCACCCGCCCCATCTATAAACCCATCAAGACCGGCATGGCAATAGAGTAAGTCGGTTCTGCCGGGCTTCACTCTATTGTCTCAGGCAAGGCTATAAACGGCCGGTTTCCCACTTTGCCAGTCATCCCGTTTTCTGGTTTTTACATCGAATCCAGTTGAGACCGGCTAAAGATAATGTTTTTATAAGGGCAGACTCACTTTTTACTATTGAGGAAGCTTTGAAGGAAAAGTTACTTGTTTGGGACCTGCCGCTGAGACTTTTTCACTGGCTTTTTGCCCTGACCATTTTCGCCGCCTGGTATACCTCGGAGCAGGAAGGCGAGTTGATAGATTTGCATATGCAGCTGGGCTATTTTGCCATCGGCCTGATTGTCTTTCGATTGATTTGGGGCCTGGTGGGTACTAGGCACTCACGCTTTAGCCAGTTTTTACCGACGCCGGCCAGGCTAACGGCTTATCTTAAAGGCCGGGATCGGCAGGCAGATGTCAGCTATGCGGGACATAATCCCCTCGGCAGCCTGATGGTTATCCTGATGATAGTCCTGGTGTCCCTGCAGGCGATTAGCGGCCTGTTTATCAATGATGATGTTTTTTCTTCCGGCCCCTACTATGGCAGCGTCGGTAGTGAAATTGAAGCCATTATGGAATTCCTTCATCACAATACCTTTGATCTGATGCTAATCAGCATAGCGCTACATATTTCGGCCATCGGCTATTACTGGTGGGTTAAGAAGCATAACCTGGTCAAGCCAATGATCACGGGCCGAAAGCCTGCCGATCTGGTGGCAGAGCAGGACAGTATCCCACACTCAAGATTATTATTGGCACTGCTGGTTGCCGCCCTGGTGGCCGGGTTTGTTTACTGGCTGGTGGTGATCAATGCCCCGGTAGTGGAAGAGTTTTACTACTAAGATTGGCAAACACACAAGGAGCTGTTGAATTTTCGGGTTTAGATGTTGTTCGAATTAAATGCTTTTTAATCGCGGCGCAAGGGATACAGCATAGTTATTCTATGTAAATTCCTTGCAACAAAGAGGAAAAAGCATTTAAACGAATCCAAAGGACAGCATTTATTAGCCATTTCTACAGCGTTATCATCTATTCGAGTAGAATGACTACACAACATAGACTCTAGCTTGTATAAACGACTAATAAACAGCTGCAAAAATAATCATGAAAATTCAAAAGCTCCTAATATTCAAAGAGATGGGGGCTTATTAGCAGTGTGTATTTAAAGAGCTAGTCTTTTTTATACTCGTCGTGGCAGCCACCACAAGTACGGCCAACACCACCTATAGCCTTTTTAATTGCTCCCTTGTCGCCACCCGCTGCCACTTCTTGCAGCTTGCTTGAGGCCAAGCTAAGATCCTTGATTTTCTGCGCGTAATCATCCTGGTTTTTCCAGATTTTTGCCAAAGCCTCTGTTTTTACATCGAAACCGGACGTATCAGTCTTGGTGTAATCGGCAATCATCATGGAAAGCTGGTTGATTCTTAGCGCATGTTTCTCTGCCGCCTTGGCATCCAAAGGAATTTTTCCTTTAGCCATTGCGCCCAGAGGGCCCATATTGCTGCCCAGCAAACTAAAAAGAGACTGGCGCAACTCGGTAGAACGTTCGGCATGTTTAATGGATTTGGCAGGTTGTGCCGTTGATAGAAAACTCGTTAGTGCCAAGGCACCGACAAGTAAAGTCTTGGTGGAAGACCTCATAACATTTCCTTCATTATTATCATTATACCAAGTGAATTAATTAATTGATCACTTAGCGAGAGTTAAAAGGCTTAGAGGCAAGGCATTGATTGCAGAGAATGGTTATTCAGGACAATTGCTCCTGCATTGTCTAATAACCTACGTCCATGTAGGGTCCTTGTCAAGATCAAAACGTAAGCATATAAGCCTTTTAAACTCGCCCTTTGGGAGCTCATTAGCAAGCTGATAACTTCACAAAATTAATGAAATATAGAGCGACTATGTTTAAATAATTTTGTTTGTTCTAAGCTTGCTAATGAAGCTCTAAGTTGGTCAATTTATTATTTCAATTGGTATTAGTTGTTTTAGGAAAATCAGCATAACTTAAATCAAAATAAAACGGTACAGCCAATGATTAGCATTAGGATAGCCTGCAAAAAATTCGGGTTATATTGCAGATTAGCCTTAAGGCCTATCAACAGCGTGACACCAATGACACCGCCACAACAAAATCATACTAATCAATCACATAAACAACATTAACGCCAAGAGTTCATTTTCGAACCAACAGAAATTCTCGAATTCGAACCGCATATTTTGCAAATTTGGCTAGAGGCTGCTCGATAAGTTTCGTGTTTGACCAGGGCACAAAAGCCACGACAGGAGCGCTTGCTGTTGATTCCCTTAACCAGCCAAGAAAGTCTAGCCCCTCCTGGCCCGAGTTAGTGCCCGGAGTGAAATTCATATCCTGAATAATAAGGTCTACTTGCTGCCCAGCTAACACGCGTTTAGCTACCTCGGGATCACTTGCCTCAAACACCTTATACTCCTGCTGTTCCAGTAACAAGCTTAGGCTGAAACGTATATCGGAACGACAATCAAGGACTAAGATACTAGCCATATAGGGAGAAGTTTCCTCAGATTATTTACTTAACAACTAATCCAGGTGTTGGCGAATAATTCTATGCACACCGTTTCAGGTTTAATTGAAAGACTCTAAGTGCAAACCCTACTGGAAATAACTGGCTTCAACAAGAAAAAATAAACAGTGGTATTTCGCCTCGATTAATCAGAACAGAATGCCTGTGCACCACAGACTTGGACTGAAAACCAAACGGCTACCGACTGCATTACCTTCTGCGCATCATTATCCGAAAGTCTTCCGGGTCTATGATATTACAGGTGCCTGTGGTAGCGCAGTTATTTCCGGGAATACGGCTGCCAGTGGTTTTACCATCATAAATAGAGCGCTCGTCCTTAAATAATTTTAGGGCATTGTCGATGGAGGCTTCATAGTCGAACTTATTGTAGGTAACAGTGATCACTTCGGTGTCATCATTCAGTGCAGTAATTTTTTGGTATACTTCATCCGATCGAGTTTTGGCAAGCTCGGCGATGCTTTCCAGTCTTTTGTTGCTGTCCCTGTAGTCGAAATACTGAAGGTCGCGATAAAGTTTTGCCGATGAATAAAGGTCTTGCTCTATATGGCTGCCGGTTTCATACATCTTGGCCAGTAAGTAGCTTGCTGGCTTGTAACCCGCCTTGTCCGCCAACTTTATCAGTTCAATTTCTTCCTTATTACTATTGGTGTCTCCCGCCAAATCAAAGGTTTGCGCCGCCTTCTGGAACATGGCCGGGCCATAGCTTCGCTTGATGGCACGTTGTAGCAAGTGCTCGGCCTTTTCCAAATCTTGCTCGACACCAATACCGTCACGATACAGGTTTGACAGCATCCATAATGCCTTGGTGGAGCCCTGTCGAACGGCCTTTTTCAGCCATTTAGCCCCTTGTTTAACATCCTGTTCTAAGCCATCGCCCGTTAAAAACGCCGTTGCTACCAACACCTGGGCCCCAGGGTTGCCGTAGCGTGCATATCTGAATACTTTCTTAAACTTGTCCCGGCAGCTTTCAGAGTCACACCTGTGCTCAGATTCTGTATAAAAGCTTTCGGTAACTAGTTTTTCATTAGCGGTTTTTTGCGTGGAGGCTTGTGCAGAAAAAGCCAACAGGCCGGCAAGAGTAAGTGAAATATAAGGGAGAATTTTCATAAAACATTCCTTGTATTAGTTTTATTTGTTTAATTGATAGACTAAAGGAATGATGAAAGGGTTACATTCAGAAAAAATAATTTTAAAAAAAACGCCACATGGTGGCGCTGATTGGGTATGTGTAGCTCAAGCCTGACGGCTATTCTCCCTGGGAACGGCCTCCCACTTGCGGGGCATGTTCCAGGATGCGATCGGCGAGCCTAGAGAAAGGCAGGCTCTGGATCCAGACCTTGCCATGGCCGCTCAATGTCGCCATAAACAGGCCTTCACCGCCAAAAAACATGCTGCGCAAGCCCTTGGTCATTTCTATGCTGTATTCGATGCCCGAACTAAAGGCCACCAGGCAGCCCGTATCCAGGCGCAGGGTTTCACCGTTCAGCTCTTTTTCAATTACCGTACCGCCGGCATGCATAAAGGCCATGCCATCACCTTCCAGGTGCTGCAATATAAAGCCCTCACCACCAAAAAAGCCGCTGCCCAGGCGACGGTTAAAGGCGATATCTACCTTGGTGCCCAGGGCCGCGCACAGGAAGGAGTCTTTCTGACAGGTGATCTCACCACCCACCTCCGCCATATTGACCGGAATAATGGAACCAGGGAAAGGGGCGGCAAAGGCGACGCGCTTTTTGCCATAGACCTCATTGGTAAAGTGAGTCATAAACACTGACTCACCCGTCACCATGCGTTTACCGGCGGAGAACAGCTTGCCCATAAAGCCCTGGTTGACATCAGAGCCATCACCCATTTTCGCCTCAAAGTTGATGCCGTCTTCCATATAGTTCATGGCACCAGCCTCGGCTATTACCGTCTCGCCCTGGTCCAGCTCTACCTCCACCATCTGCATGGAGTGTCCAATGATTTCGTAATCTATTTCATGACAACGCATAATTAATTCCTTGTATTTTTAACTCGCCCAAATTTGCTATATCTTACTGAATTATTATTGATTTTCCTCGTCCAGAGGCTTCAGATGCCGCCTGCAGCTTGCCACTTACATTGCTGATCAAGTGCAAATCACCAAAATGTCGATTCTTTAAGGTGTAGCCCATGGCAGATAATTCATCAATGACCTTGGCATCAAATCCCGGGTGATAGCGAATCACGTCCTTGGGCAACAACTGGTGATGAAAGCGAGGTGCATTCACCGCCTGCTCCGCCGTCATATTAAACTCAACAACGTTAAGTATCGATTGGTAAACAGAGGTAATAATAGTGGTACCGCCAGGTGAGCCAGTCACCAGGGATACCTTGTCGTCTTTTAATAAAATGGTGGGTGTCATCGAAGATAACATGCGCTTTTTCGGTTGAATTTCATTGGCTACGCCGCCAACCGCGCCAAAAATATTGGGCACTCCCGGCTTAACGCTAAAATCATCCATCTCGTCATTCAGAATAAAGCCGGCACCAGTGACTACCATGCCGCTGCCAAAGCTGATATTGATGGTGGTGGTGTTGGAGACCGCATTGCCCCACTTGTCGACAATGGAAAAATGCGTAGTATCTTCACTTTCTTGCAGCCCAGGCGGCACCTGTTCAGTATCCGATATCTTATCAAGCCGAACGTCACTGGCCCGTTGGGCGATATAGTCATCATCGATTAGCTTCTCCATGGGTACCTGGATAAAGTCAGGATCGCCCAGGTATTCGGCCCGGTCGGCAAAAACCCGCTTGCCGATTTCAGACAGCAAATGCATATAAGGCGTGGAATTATGCTGCAATTGTTCCGTTTTGCTCGCTAACAGCTCGTACATTTTCAGCCATTGCATGATGGCAATACCGCCTGAGCTTGGCGGTGGCGCGGTAATAACGTCAAAGTCCTGCCAGTCGGACTGCAGGGGTTGGCGCCATTTGGCCCGATAGGATGTCAGATCCTGATGGCTAATGATGCCACCATGTCTTTCCATGAAATCCACCAGCAATTCGGCAGTTTTTCCCTGATAAAATCCGGCCTTGCCCTGATCACGAATGCGCATTAGCGAGCTTGCCAGCTCCGGCTGTTTAAACACTTCACCTGCCTTGGCACCGGCAAAATAGTCGGCCAGATTCACCTTGATATCCTTCTTCTTGTAATAGCCAAGAATGCCTTCTATGCCTTTTGCCAGCTTTTCATGAATAACAAAGCCCTTGTCAGCCAAATCAATGGCCGGTTGCACCAGCTGTTTCCAGGGCAAGGAACCGTGCTTCTTATGAGCCTGCCACATACCGTCAACCGTGCCGGGAACGCCCGAGGCTAAGGCGCCAAACAGGGATTGCCCCTTAATCACCTTGCCTTCTTTATCCAGGTACATGTCACGATGAGCTTTGAGTGGCGCCGTTTCTCTATAATCAAGAAAGTCAGCTTTATCATCCTTGTAGATGAGCATAAAGCCGCCACCGCCAATATTACCGGCCTCGGGCAGGGTTACCGCCAGCACGAATTGGGCGGCAATTGCGGCATCTACGGCATTCCCCCCCTGCTTGAGAATATCGGCCGCGACATCGGCACTATAGCTATCTGGCATGGCGACCGCCGCCTGCTGAAATGCATATAACTGAGAGGAGAAAAAGACAAAAAACGTCAACAGTAGGTGTTTGATTTTCATTATTAACCTGTATCCATTAAGTAAGCGCAGATAAACCATACCAGCAATCAGCGAATATAGAAAAACCTTATTAAACCAAATCAGGCAGTTGCTCACCTGAAATCTGCCCTGCACAGCAGCACCGGGTATTTAAAAAATAAACAAAAAAAATAAACGAGGTTTTACTATACTTATCGGTAATCACGGTAATAAGCCCTGAAATTGTGGGCAAGTATAAGGTGATAAAAATGAACTACAAACGTTTCTTAAGTACAGCCATTGCAACATTCCTACTCATTTTGCCAGAAATCAGCCTGGCACAATCCAAAGATGAAATCAGTAAAGAACTTACCACTTTATATCGGGCCGCCAGAAAAGTGATCTCGGATAATCAGGGGCATATCAACAACGCAGATGTCGGCGACAAAGGTTTGTCTGGGGAGTCGGTAAGCGCAAAAGCGCTGGTAAACTATAGCAAGGCAACGGGCCAAACTTTAGATACCAAATCACTCTCTGCTGCTGAACAGGCAATGATAGATGCAGTCAAAGAGGTCATGGACGAAAACCAGGACCTGATTAACGAGCAAGGTGTTGGCTTTAAAGGCTTTTTGCCAGCAATATTTGCCCGTCAGGTGGCCAATAAATTTAACAGCAAGATGTCGGGCAAAATGAAAATCAAGCTGACCGCCCCTAAAAAATACGTCAGAAACAGAGCGAACCGACCAGATAAGTGGGAGCACAATATCATTGAAACCATGTTTAAAAAGCCTGATTACCAGAAAGGTAAGCCCTTTTTCGAATCAACGAAGGTTAAAGGAAAAGATACTTTTAGATTTATCCTGCCAGAATATTATGGTCCGTCATGCCTGAAATGCCACGGCGAACCTAAGGGAGAGCGGGACATTACTGGTGGTAAAAAAGAAGGTGGGGTAATGGATGAACTGGGTGGTGCTATCAGCCTGATTATTTACCAGTAACAAAGCGGTTTGACATGTTAAAAAATATTAATATTTCAACTAAGTTGCTGGCAGGAAGCCTTGGTTTTTCGGCAATAATAGCCATTGCGCTCATTTATATATTGTTGACGGTACAGTCAACTTCCAATATCAGTGTTGAACAGCGTGAATATGTCAACGAGCAAATCAAGGCAATTAAGCATCAAGAAGCACTCCAGCAGCAACAGAAACTAGAGCGCGACAAACTTGAGTTGATCACTGAAATTGATCGTGAATTTAGGGACCTGAGGGCCTGGCTGTTGGACCTTTCTGTCAGCTGGTTAAACGAAGCCGAAGAAAAAGCCGAGAACTCTCAAGCGCAATTATATGTTTTACTTGAAAAGTTTACGCCATTAGACGCCGAGCTGTCTAACGCTATTCGCTCTAAAGCCGACTCTTTCTATGAACTCATGATTGAAGCCGTTGACGCCTATGTCGATGAAAACCGGGTGAAAGGTAATTCGCTGATCGCCGAGAGCAGGCTTATCACTGTAGAACTGGAAGCCTTATTCAGCGAATTTCAGCAAAAAAGCAATAGCAAATTTCAGGAAATCAGCCAGCAACTCACTCAAGCAGGACAGGCCGTTACCAGTTCAGGCGTTAAGGTAAAACAATCAGCAGATACTGTAGTCAAACGAAACTCCGAGTTACTCTATGTATCTATCATTATTCTGGTTATCATAGCATTGCTCAGCATTCTCTTTAGCTACGTGATGAGGCGAGAGCTTTGTACCCCGATAAACCGGTTGCGAAACACTGTTGAAAAAATTCAGCAAGATTCTGACCTGACCATCAGGTTTGAAGTCAAAAGTATGGATGAAATCGGTATTACGGGAAACTCATTTAATTTAATGATGGATCAATTTTCCGACATAGTCAGAAAGGTCTGTGAAGCATGTCAGGAAGTAGACAGCGCCATTTCTCAGCTGGTTGAATTAATGCAACAAGCCAAAGATGGCGTGCTGGATCAGCAACACGCCACAGAACAAGTTGCGTCGGCAATTACTGAAATGGCGGTAACCGTACAGGAAGTTGCACAACATACCGAAAATGCAACCAAGTCAACATCAGGCGCCAAAGACGCAGCTACCGCAGGCCGGGAGATGGTCGAAGGCTCAATATCAGAAACTCAAGGATTATCCAGCCTGATCAGCAAGGCAAATGATTCCATTGTCACCGTTGAAAAAAGCAGCTCTCAAATTGGCACTGTATTAGATGTGATCAGAGCCATTTCAGAACAAACCAATTTGCTGGCACTCAATGCCGCCATTGAAGCCGCACGAGCAGGTGAAGCCGGCCGGGGCTTTGCCGTTGTTGCCGACGAAGTACGAACCCTGGCACAACGCACCCAAGAGTCAACCACTGAAATCAACGAAATAATCACCAGTCTGCAATCAGGTACCCATGATGCCGTCACCTTGATGGCTGAGGGTAACGATGATGCGCAAAAAGTATCTAACCAAGCAGAACAGGCCGGTGATGCTTTACAGACCATAGAAGCAAAAGTTAATGAAATAAATGACTTAAACACCATGATTGCAACATCAGCAGAAGAACAGAGTGTTGTAGCAGAAGAAATCAACCGCAATATCGTCAATATTAACGATAGCTTTGCCACCACAACGACGGCGGTCGAAGCAACGGCAAATGCTAGTGAAAACCTGTTAGAACTTTCCCATCATCTAGCGTCTTTGGTTAAACAATTTAAAGTATAGCTGTCTAAGTTGATGGAGCAGTATAAGTGAAATTGAATTGCAATCTGTCTTTTCATATCCCAGAAAGTCAACCAGGCATAAATTTGTTTTGCCAGGTACCTAACCAAGGCACACTTACATTATTGACATTTTTTTGCTGCACTCTTCTTTTCAGCGCCTGTCGCTTTACCGAGCAAACACCAGCCATTTCAGATTGTGCAGTAACATCAAAAATGCGCACAGTACCCTCATCATTATCTGCTTCCTGTCTATATTCGGATATAAGCCGTTTTCGGGTTTCCCCTCAACTTCAAAAATTTACCCCTAATTATCAACTATGGAGCGATGCCTCCAATAAATCGAGGTGGATTTACTTACCCGCCGGCAGCAAAATCAACACGGACAATCCTGATCGCTGGATATTTCCAGTCGGCACACAAATATTCAAGGAATTTCGCCAGTATACCCGTGACGGCAAAACCGAACTTAGGGTAGAAACCCGCCATTTACAGAAAATAACCCCGGGTGAAGGCCTGGATTCCTGGCTAATCAGCACTTATCTTTGGAATACACAGCAGAGCGACGCCTTTCTTAGCGAAGGTGCCAGCAATGTACTGAATACAGATCATGATATCCCCAGCGAACAGGACTGTATCGATTGTCATAAAGGCAACAGCGATCTGGTACTGGGGTTTGACGCCATCCAGCTTAGTGATGCTCAAGAAAAAAACGCTTTTGGTTTTGGCGACAAACGCCAAACGGGGGAATGGACATTAAAGCGCTTGCTTGATGCCAGTAAATTAACACAAATGATGGATTTACCAAGGTTACCCGGCAGCCCCTTGGATCAAAAGGCCCTGGGTTACCTCCATGCCAATTGTGGCAACTGTCACAATCCAATAGGACTCGCCGCCGAACAGGAAGCTAAACACCTGAAATTTCGCCACCGCCTTGCATTCAAGCATTTGCAAGAGACAGACGTATACCGAACCGCCGTTAATCAAAAAACCCAGAACTTTACCGCTGTGCCTTATATCATTCTTGGTGCAGAGCAAGACGAGCTGGCGCTTTATCAAAGTGCCGTCTTTATCAGAATGAACAGTACGGATGAAAATTATCGCATGCCCATGCTGGCTAGAGAAAAGGTAGACTACCAGGCCCTTGAACTGTTTCAGCGTTGGTTTAAAACCTTAGCCACCCCCGCTCAGGTTAACTTTGACAAAGACCATAGAAAACTCCCAAAAGCCACCAGCACGACAACGAAAAAGCGTGACAAGCCATTGGCTGGTCCAGGGTTACAGGTTGAAATTCAATTTCTTAACGACCAGAATATTCCGCCCGTTTTAGCCTTATACTGGCCCGAAGACAAGAGCCTGAATGCACAGCCGATAATGGACCATCAAGACGGTTTTTTTACCCAAAAGCTATTGCTTGGCAATCAGGGGAGCATGATGAGTTTGCGTAACTCGGACGATGTCGGCCACACCATTTATGTCAATGATAAAAAGCATAAGATAAAATGGCAACTCAGCTACATGCCTCCTGGCTCCAGCTTTGAACAGGAACTTTTTTGGCAGGAAGACATTTTCGTTGAAATGAAATGCCGGCTGCATCTCTATATGAGTGCCTGGGTAGGCTCTATTCACAGCAAGTACTACAAAATAGTCGAACTAGGTAATACTGAACAATACAAAACATTCTCCATGTCTGGTTATCCGGAAGAGTTTCAACAAGTCAAAATTTGGTTACCAAAATTCGACTTAATTGAAACCCGTATTGGTATTGGTCAGCAGCAGAGTTTTGATTTAAAGCAGAATGGACAGCAAGCGGGAAAAATTAGGATCAAACGTTCGAAGCAGTAAAAAGTACGATTAAAAATTCATGGCAAATTGAACCGACAGCATACGCCCGGAATGAGAGGGTAAGGTATTAACCCGTTTGCCGATAAACTCGGCTTGGTAGATATCCTCATCCAGAAGGTTGTAGCCATATATTTCAAGCTTGATATTGTTTTTGGGGAAATAGTCAGCCAAATCAATCGACAGCTTGGAAGTGACCAGGTGATAACTGTCCGCTTCCGGGTTAACCAAGCTACGTTCCGGGTTTTGCACGGCAATATCGGTCGCCTCGCTCATAAAGGTGTCAAACAGGGTAAAGGAATGCCCCTGGCCAAAATAGTAAATAAAGCCGGCCTTAATCATATGGTTGGGCACAGTAGTGAAATCCTTGATGCCATCGGCATTTTGGTTACTTTGATAGCTATAGCTGCCTAACAGGTGCAGCTGCTTGCTCAGGTTCACTTTAGCTTCCAGCTCGACCCCCTTGCTTTCAATTGCCCCTTCATTGATAAAATCTAGGACATTATCGGCGGCACGTTCACGGCCAACCAGGTTGTTTAGGCAGCTTTCAAATAGTGTCAGAGCAAACTGGTATTCGTCATTATTGAAATAAAACTGCACATCCGTGGTTTTGATTGATTCCGGCAGGAGCGACGGGTTGCCTCGCAAGCCACCGCGATTCGAGCCGTCAGGATTTTTAATGATCAAATCAAAGCCGGTTTCCACCCCGAACGCAGCACGGAAGGCTTCGGCATACATAAGCTTAACGCCGGTATTATCGGAGAACTGGTAAATGGCACCCAGGCGAGGTACGGTATCGGCATCCAGGCCTTCCGCCTTATTCAGCTGAGCACCGGCAACCAACTTCAGCTTTTCTGAGGCCTCATACTCCAGCTGGCTATATAGGCTGTACCAGATCGAGCTAAAATCGGGCACGGGAGCCATAGATAAGCGTTCACGGGAACCCACATTCTGGTGCCAGACCGTGCCGCCAAGAAGCCAGCGCAAGGTTTCGGTTGCCTGCCAATGACTGGTTAATTCGGCAAAGGTATCCTTGGAAAAACCAAGGTAGTTATAGTGATCAAATTCCATTTCTCCATAGGAGATATTGGCATCCAGATACCAGCTAGCGGAAAACTCATGACTGTAACCCAAATCAACAAAAATCCGATCCGAGGTCATGGTGCGCTCGTCAATTGCGGGGTCACCCGACCAGTTGACCGAAGCCCCGATAAAGTCCTGCTCACTGTAGCTATACAGGACATTCAGCTCAAAGCCGTTAAAGCTACTGCCAAGATAAATGCCCAGGTTTTCTTCACCAAATTCTTTGCTGCCGTATTCGCCATTATTATCAACGGCAGCAAAGTCCCAGCCATTTTCCTGAAAATACTTGATGCCCCAGCGGGTAGACACCTGCTCCCCCATATAGCTACCGGTCAATTGTGCCGACTTGCTACCATAAGAGCCCACGCCAACAGATAAGCTGCTGTCTTCATCTGCGGCTTGTTTGGTAATAATATTGATAACGCCTGAATAGGCATTGGTACCATAGAGTACGGAGCCCGGGCCACGAATAATTTCCAGCCGCTCTATGGTCTGTAATGGAAAGGCATTATAAATGGAGAAGTTAACACCGCCGGAATAACTTTCGCGCATCGGACGGCCATTAAGCAACATTAGGACATGGTTATCATAATGCCCCAGCAGGGTGCCCCGCATGGCGACGACATTCTTGGGAAAGAAGTTTGACCCCGTCATATAGACGGAAGTCACCCTTTCCATCACCTCGTAGAGATCATTGGCACCAAAACGCTCAATTTCCTCGGCGCTAACTATGGTGGAAACCGAGGGCGCATCATTGGTGGTTTCCTGATACTTGCTGGCGGTTGAAAAGCTAATATTCATTAACTCTTCCAGTGACTTATTTAGCAACATATCCAGCTGCTGCTCACCCTCATCGGCATTAACCGGGCAACAGAA